>PPCM01000042.1_pt1 | contig 261723 bp, 213 predicted proteins | sample 1555541 | NCBI WGS metagenome assembly PPCM01 (sample SAMN05284479, study PRJNA326546) | Marine sediment metagenome, whole genome shotgun sequencing project. | isolation source: marine sediment | place: Germany: Wadden Sea | collected 2012-09-05
CGCCGCTTTATATTTGGGGGTATGATTAAATTTCACGACTATCATAAGCCCAGTGCAACAAGGCTTGTCTTTGTTTTTTTCTGCAATCTAAATGGTAGGGTTCACAGTTTTTCTTAATTGCGCCAATATGTCGCCGCATGGCCTTCCACCTTTTAATTTGTCTTTTGTCCTCATCGGGCATTCGCCTACCAAAATAGTAACGACAATACCATTGGAACCAACCTCTTGGGTCATCGGGGTGAATCCAGCCTTTGTCTTGCCAGTGTTTTAAAGGGAGAGAAGCATCAACTTGAAATAAATTCAGTGTGATATCTTTTTTATGAGTCGCCAGTTTTGCGTTTTCAAACCATTCTTTTGGAAACTCATCTTTACAATCAGTCATGTATTTCCCTCCAAATACACCAAGTTCAAGAATTTCTTTCGGTGTTAATTCAGGCTTAAATTCTATATCAAAGTTTATTCCTTGTTCTTCAGTCCTATAGTAGTAACCCGTCTGCATTTTATCTTGGATTATGATTTTTTTGTTCATGGAAAGTCACCTCTGTTGTAAGTTACCCAATCATTCAGTAAAATATCCTCTGCCGATTTGAAAATTATCTTCTGATGATGTATAGTAGTTTGATTCTAATAATTAACTAAGGAGAGATACTGTTGTCATTCCAAACACTAAATTTAAATGAAGATATTTTAAAAGCAATTGATGATAAAAAATATAAAACAACCACACGCATACAAGAGGAAGCCATTCCAGCCATACTTAAAGGTAGAGATCTTTTGGGGTGTGCCCATACTGGATCAGGTAAAACAGCAGCATTTGCCATACCAATCCTACAAATGTTAATGAATACGAGTGCAGATGAAGGTATAAAAACTATTGAGGGTTTTAACCCTGTTCAAGCACTGGTCTTAGCACCCACAAGAGAGCTTGCCATTCAAATAGGTGAGAGTTTTGAATCTTATGCCAAGTATTTGGACATAAAAATAGGCGTAGTGTTTGGTGGTATTACCCCCAAACGCCACATTAAGGTGTTAAAAAAAGAACCAAGTATTCTGATTGCTACGCCTGGACGACTTCTAGATCTTATCGGTAAGGAAGTGGCGGATTTGAGCCATGTGAAAACCTTTGTGCTTGATGAGGCAGACCAAATGTTAGACAAAAGAACCAAAGAAGATGTCTTAAAAATCATTGCAAAGTTGCCTAAAAAAAGACAAAATGTACTATTTTCAGCGACCATGCCCAATGAAGTTGTAAAGTTAACGAAATCAATACTAAAAAATCCAATTCAGATTGATGACAGTTCAAACTCAAAATCAGGTGATTCACAAATTAAAAATCAAGGCGCAGACATTCGGCAGAAACTGTACTATGTTGAGGAACCTGGTAAAACAACATTATTACTAGAACTCATAAAAACACTTTCCTATGACTCTGTTCTCATTTTTACCCGAACAAAAAAGAAAGCAGACAAAGTGTGTAAAGCATTAAATGTTGAAAATATCAGGTCTAGAGCTATTCATGGCGATATCAATCAATCCCAGAGGCTCAAGTCACTTGAACTATTTAAGACGAAAGAAGTCAAGGTACTTGTTGCCACCGATGTAGCGGCAAGAGGTATTGATATTAGTAATATTTCGCATGTCATTAATATGGATATTCCGAGCGTACCAGAGACTTATATTCATAGGATAGGGCGCTCTGGACGCGCTGGCAATAGCGGCGTAGCAATCTCCTTTTGCAGTAAAGACGAAAAGGAGTATTTGAAGGCGATTGAGAAGCTGCAAGGGAAAGTAATACAGAGTTCGTCTTAAAAATTAATAACAAAATACAATACACCCCTAGCTAGAAACAGTGAAACAGACCAACTGTCTTCTGTTAGGGGTGTATTTTTTGTAACGAGTTCATGACCTATGATATGTAGGGGTGTACATTTCCATAGATATGGAAATAGTACGAATTATAAGTTAATATTTACTAAAATGACTGAACGAAAAATCTGAAATAACATATAATCGTGATTCTAAGTTTCTATTGGGTATATTCTATTAATATGGGGAGAAATATTAGATAAGATAATTGGGGTGTGGTGGATTCGTATGAATAAAATGCAATACGAAATTATTTTTGGTCTCAGTAAGGATTTGCTATGCCTAATTGATTTAGATGGATATTTTATTGAAGTGAATAATGCTTGGATTGAGACCCTTGGATATAGTAGGGATCAGGTAATTGGCAAACAATTTATTGAATTTGTTCATCCAGAGGATATTGAAAGTACCCAGTCTGAAACGAATCAGTATATAAAGGGAAATCCTAAACCAAGTTTTGTCAATCGGTATAGAACGCATAGTGGGAGTTACATATACCTTGAATGGTCTGCAACCATAAAAGATAAATTGTTTTTAGCGACAGCAAAAAACATTACTGATCAATATGCTTTAAATATGCAATCAAAAAACATGTTGTTAATTCAAAAATTTGTAGGAGATAGCTTAAACAGAGCTTTTTTTACAATGGTTAAAGATGAATTTGTTTATTCAAATATTAGGTTTTCAGAGTTGTTTGAAAAGTCATTCTCAGAACTAGATGATATTGATCAGTATATGAATCGCAATATGGATGTAGAGACAAAAGAGTGGACTGATTTCTACAAAAATATTTTATGTAGTGATGTAATCATTGAAGATGTATCTAAAGAATTTCGCCTGAAAAAGGGAAATGAAGTAGAAGCTGTTGAGTTTAATGTTAAAAGGCAAATGATTGATGGTAAGAAGTCTATTTTAATTTGTACAATAAATGATCTCACGGATGTTTACAGACGTGAGGCATTGTTAAGAGCGTCTTTAGAAAGTGCTCAAGCAGCAAACGAAAGTAAAAAGCGTTTTATAGCCAATATATCCCATGACCTCAGAACACCACTGAATGGGAACCTCGGCATGATTGAAATTGCCAAAATGGATTTAACTTCAGAAGCGTATGATTTAAATGAGATTGTTTCATATTTGAATGATGCTTTAGAGTCGGGGAAAAAACTGGCACATATTATTGACGAGGTTATAGAGTTTTCTGATATGGATGAGTTATTACAGGAAACGAGTCTAAATGAGCTGGATTTAAGAGAATCTGTGGATAGAATAATTAATGATTTTAAGGTTTCACATTCAAGTGTAGAATTTGATGTTAAAACATCTTTTGATTATAGAATTCCAAACACAATGATAACAGACAAGGTAATGTTCGAGAAAATACTTATGCTTGTTCTAACACATATATCTAAGTTTTCAGATTACAGCGATATCATGATCAATGTTGAAAAAAAGTATTTCGATGAGAGTGTCATGACTCTAAGTATTCAATTTACTACTGCGAAGGTAACTATTGAGCAAAGTGCATCCATGAAATTGTTTGGCATCTCAGGTGACGATGTTTTGTATGATCTTGATCCTTTTGAAGATTTAGGAATTGGACTTCAGTTCGCAAAAGTACTTCTGAAAAAGCTAGGTGGTCGAATATGGGTTGAGACCAAGCTTGAAAAAGGTAATTTTATAGGGATTGATCTTCCGGTGACATTCAGAAAAAACAGGCATTTAAACCAAGCAACAGCCAAGTCTGGAAAGTCAATATGTGTGGTATCGCCTAGGAATTCTATATATATGTCTTTAGTTCAACTTTTAGAGGGTGTAGAAAAAATAAATTATACGAACAATTGTATTGAGGCATTTCAAATGTTTAAAAAGTCAACCTATGATCTGGCGCTTGTATCAAATAAAGTTGATGATATGAGCTATAAAGAAGTAATTGCTGAGTTGAGGTTGATTCGACCAGATGCTAAAATAGTGGTTTTATACCAGGGAGACAAAGAGGAAATTGATCGCAGTATTGAAGTCGAATTTTGGCTGGATGAAAACTGTGAATTAAAAAACAATGATAAATTTTTGAATAAAATGTTTTAACTATGTCAATTTGGGTAAGATTTATTACGTATAAAGGAGTTTACTAGGAATATAAGATATGTACTTGTTTTCATCACATAATAAGCTAAAATAGTATTAGAAACTATGACTTAGAATGTGAGGTTAACTATGCGTTATCAATATATGACGAGAAAAGAGAGTATTTTAATAACTGCGATCGATATACTTGAAGAAAAAGGTATTCGTGGAATGACAACCAAAGAAATAGCGATTCGCGAAGGTATAACTGAGCCCGCTATTTATAGGCATTACAATGGAAAAAAAGTAATTATACTTGCAATTTTAAAAAGGTTTTCAAGTTATGATGATCAAATTATGTCCACTGTTAAACAGCAAAATATGACTTGTATAGAGGCAATTTATTTTTTCTTAACCTCATTGTCAGAGTATTACCAGGGATATCCTCAAGTTGTAACTGCGATGTTTTCCTTAGATGTCTTTTGGTATGATGAGGACTCTAAAGAGTTGATGAAACAGATCATGAAAAAGCGTCTGGATTTTCTTGAGGAACATATAAAAATTGGTCTTGATCAGAATATGTTTATTGTAGATTTAAGTTCAAAGGTGCTTTCCGAAATGATTTACGGATTTTTAATGAATACCACATTTAATTGGAAGTTGTTGAATAATACGGAAAGCATAAAAAGTGAAGTTTTAGAAATGTTTGAGAGTCTAACAAAATAATAAAGGAATGATTCAAAGTTCCTTTTTTTGAACTCTTTTCAAGTTAGTTAGCGTTAACTAACTTGCGAAGAATGAGGGGGAGTAAATGTGCTGGGTAAATATAAATTAACACTATTGGTACCTATTATCATAATATTCACATTCTTATCAATGTCGGTTATGCAATATCAAAAGAATATTGCAAAAATAGAGAAAGATATGGCGCTGAACTTGCGGCTAATAGAATCTAATGTTGGATTGTCCATAAAAGATAATTTGGACAAAATGAAAGGTCTAGCAACATACATAAGTCTTAATCCAAACTTTGATGAACTTGACATGAATTATTTCATTTCTAAGTTGTTAGAAGGTGATGATAACATCATCAGCAATATAGGTATTTTCGAAGATACAACTGCGGTTCATCTTTATCCATATGATGAAAACGCAGTTATGGATCATATCGATCTGATGGACCTACCGCTATTCAAGGATGATGCACTTCGAGTAAAAAATGAGTTCGAAACCATAATCACAGCCCCATCAGAAACTCTTCAAGGGGGTCTTGGAATTATTATCCGTTTGCCGATTACCCTAAAAGATGGTACCTACTGGGGTCAAATAGGATACATGATGCGGTATGAAGATGTTATTGAGGCAGTTGGGTTAAATGATACAGATTTCTTAGTTCAAATCACGCAGTTAAATAAGAATAGTGATGATATGTTCATCGTCTATGATTCAGGCTTTAATATCCACTCAGTGTCAAACGCCATATCACTAAATTTACCATCTAGCCAATGGATTATTTCAATGTCTAATCGGTCGATTTTTTCCGCACTGACTTTATCCACATGGTTGTTTGTTGTTTTAGGATTAATTCTAGCTTACTTAGCATCAAGAACTTTGAAGGAAATAGAGTTTAACCAGTTTATGATGAAAGGAATTGTTGAGACGAGTCCTGATTTTATTATCCTTTTAGATGAGAAAAATAGAATTGTGAATTGCAGTCAATTGGTGCTCGATTATTTGAATAGGAGTAAACTGAAAATTGTTGGCAAAAACATCGAAATCTTACTATCAGATAAACAATATAAAGAGGGAAGCAAGGACGATTCCATATTATCGTTTGTAGCTAAAGAGTTATCAAACAATATATCTCTCTTAAATATAAATGGTGATGAGAAATACTTTAATCTAAGAAAAATAGATCTGACTCAGAAAAGAGGTTATATTTTAAGTGGTCAGGATATCGACTCCATCAAGAAACAAGAATTGGCAACAAAAGAGGCAATGGAAATTGCTGAGCAAACAGCAGAAATGCAAAGTCGTTTTTTAGCAAACATGTCACATGAGATAAGAACTCCAATGAATGGAATTTTAGGTATGATTGATCTTTCACTGATGGAGGAAATCAATGATACTGTAGAGGATTACCTAAGTACTGCAAAAGAGTCAGGTAAGTCTTTGCTGGTAATAATTAATGATATTTTGGATTTTTCTAAAATTGAAGTTAATAAAGTGAGTCTATCAGAAGAAACGGTTGATTTAAGGAAAATGCTCATAAATTCAATGAAACTCTATGAGTATAAGGCTCAAGAGAATAAGTTGAAACTGGAGTTTAATGTGGAAGACCAGGTTCCTAAGTATGTAATTGGAGACCCTGTACGTATCGGACAGGTAATTAACAACTTGTTATCCAATGCCTTTAAGTTTACACAGATGGGAAGAGTATCTTTAAAAGTAGAATGTAGAGCGATAGATGATGATGTTGCAAAACTTTATTTTACAGTTCAAGATACGGGAATTGGGATACCTAAGGAAAAATTATCGAGTTTATTTGAAAGGTTTAATCAACTAGACGATTCCATTACCCGAAGTTATGGTGGTACTGGTCTTGGCCTGGCTGTTTCAAAAGGTTTAGTTGAGTTAATGAATGGTAAAATTCACTGTGAATCAATAGTTGGAAAGGGAACTACATTTGAAATTTTCCTACCACTAGAGTACACAAATAATGTCATGCAGAGTAGTGATATAAACCTAGATACACAGGTCTATGAATATGAATCATCTTTTAGAGTTCTTGTTGTTGATGATGATAAAGTGAATAGGAAGGTAATGACTGCTGTGCTTATTAAGTTGGGATATGATACGGTCTCGGTGTGCAACGGAAAGGAAGCCGTAGATATTTGTAAACAAGAGGTTTTCAACTTAATACTCATTGATTTGAGCATGCCTGTAATGGATGGATTCGAGGCTATCAAGATTATTAGAATGATAAATGGTTACGAAAAGAACAAAGTTAAAATTGTTGCATTAACAGCGTTTGCGTCACAGCGTGATCGAGAAAATTGCTTTTCTCGTGGTTTTGATGATTTCTTAACCAAACCAATCGATATCCATGCAATTGGAGATAAAATGTTAGATTGGAATAAATCATACGTTTTAGATGAAGAATCAGTCAATTAGAACCTAGTGTCAAAAAAAATGATAATGTGAATGAAACATGCGTGCAGTATTTAAAATGAAATGGGGGGCAAGTATGGTTGGTTGGAGAGACGAGTATTCTGTAGGTATACCACTCATTGATGAACAACATAAGAATATGTTTAAAATGTGCAATGAATTGATTGAAATTTTAAAAAATGAAAAGGAAGTTTCATTTGAAAGCATTGTTGGGATCATTGTGGAGTTAAAAAAATATACCAAGTATCATTTTGAACAAGAAGAACTACTAATGGCCAAATATCAGTACTCAGATATAGAAGAGCATAAACGTGAACATACTAAGTTCGTGGCTGAGTTAGATAATATTAAGTTTGGCGATATTGAAACAGAACAGTTACGTGTGGTTAAGGAACTTGTGAATCATACGACATCTTGGATTATAAAGCATATTTTAAGTTCAGATTTTAAGTACAGTGAACTTATATCCAAATCGCTTGATGGCGGAAAGATGCTTGATAGGTGAAAACTTTCATTTTTTTTAGAAAATATAGTTAGTTAATGCTAACAAACTAAGAGGAGGTGATTTCTTGAGTGATATTAAAGGATTTGATTTGGAACCGATGATGGATATGTATTTGTTTGAGACCAAGCAGTTATTGGAACAGTTAGAAAACTTAGTTTTGGATATTGAATCATCTGGAACAATGTCAAAGGCATCTATTGATGAGATATTTAGAGTAATGCATACATTAAAAGGGTCCGCGGCCATGATGATGGTCAGTTCAATAAGAAATGTGGCACATGCTGTTGAAAATGTATTTGCAATTATTCGCTCAAATCCTAATAAAGATTACGATATTAGAGTTCTCAGTGACATTATCCTTGATTCAACGGACTTGATGCGTGATGTAATAATCATGATGGAGTCAGGAAATAAATCAGAAATTGAGTATGAGGACTTAAGTTCGAGGATTCGTGATGTTGAAGCAGCCATATCAGAAGGAAAGTCTATACAAGCAAATTCAGAAAAGAAATCTAAAAAGCAAAAGTTTTATATAACCTCTCAAAAGGAATATTCAAGTAATGCAAAGACATATAAATGCGAAATTAAGTTTGAAGAGGGTTGTGAGATGGAAAACGTACGTGCATTTTCTATAGTGCATAGTTTGACAGATGTTGCCTTAGAGTTGTTCCATCGCCCCTCAAATTTGATTGAAGACCCAAACAGTTCATTTGAAATAGTTAGAGATGGTTTTGATTTATATTTACTCTCTGAAATTTCTCAAGAGCAAATTAAAGAAATAATAGAAGAATCTCTATTTGTGGATTCGTTTAACATCAAAGTAAACTATGACTACTCTGAAGAAATCAAAGATTTGATTGAAGAAAAAATAATCGAAGACGTAAATGACAATAGTGAAATGACAAAGTCTCAAGGCACACCAGACCAACCACAGAGCTCAAAGTCTACTAACTTGATAACTGTAAGTCTTGATAAACTAGATATTTTAATGAATTTGGTAGGAGAGATAGTTATTACTGAATCCATGGTGACTCAAAATCCAGACTTAGCAGACCTGGAACTTGACAATTTTAACAAGTCAGCACGCCAGCTTAGAAAACTTACAGATGAGCTTCAAGATATTGTAATGGACATCAGAATGGTTCCTGTTGCAGGTCTTTTCCAGAAAATGAAGAGAATTGTTAGAGATATGAGCAAAAGCTTAGATAAAGAAGTGGAGTTTTTAACACTTGGTGAAGAAACGGAGATCGACAAGAGTATTCTAGATATGTTATCTGATCCAATGATGCACTTAATTAGAAATGCTATGGATCATGGTATCGAAACCTTAACAGATCGATCTGAAAAGGGCAAAGACGGAAAAGGCACTTTGATGTTGAGTGCTAGAAACATGGGCAGCGATGTGGTTATTACGATTAAAGACGATGGGAAGGGCATTGATAGATCAAGTGTATTAGATAAAGCAGTAGAGCAGGGAATACTGAGTAAACCAGCAGAGGAAATGAGCGAAAAGGAAATTAATGCACTTATACTACACCCAGGATTTTCAACAAAGGAAAGTGTAACTGAGTATTCTGGGCGTGGAGTAGGAATGGATGTTGTCAAAAAAAATCTTGAACAGATTGGTGGCAGTATTGGAATTGAAAGTGAACTTGGAATGGGTACAACGATTGAAATGAAAATACCTCTTACACTTGCCATTATTGATGGTATGGAAGTTTCTGTTGGAAAGTCTAGATATACAATTCCTACAACGTCTATCAAAGAATCCTTTAGACCAGAGGAACGAAATATAGTAATTGATCCACAAGGCAATGAAATGTTGATGGTACGTGGAGACTGTTTCCCAGTAGTGCGCATGCATCGCTTTTTTAAAACAAAAGCAGCGATTCAAGAACTAACCGAAGGTATTGTTGTAATGGTAGAAAATGAAGAAAGTGAGTTCTGCTTGTTTGCAGATGAGTTGATTGGAGAGCAGCAAGTTGTTGTGAAACCGCTCCCTTCCTATATTTACAAGTTCATTGGTGAATTGCGAGGAATAAGTGGATGTACAATAATGGGAAATGGAGAAATGAGTTTAATCGTTGATGTTGCAGGGTTTTAGGAGGTGAAATTTTGGAACAGGATATGAACATAAATTCGAATGATGAGTTACTATTTGAGGACACACAAAAGGGCAAATATCTAACATTTGTGATTGACAAAGAAGGGTATGGAATTGAAATAAAGTATGTTACAGAAATAATTGGAATGCAGGGAATAACTGAAGTTCCAGAACTTCCTGAGTTTATTGTAGGGATAATAAATTTAAGAGGTCAGATAATTCCTGTTATGGATGTCAGAACAAGATTTTTGAAAGCATACAAAGAATACAATGATAGAACTTGTATTATTGTCATAAACATTGAAGACGTTTCAATCGGTCTTATTGTTGATACTGTATCAGAGGTGCTAAATATTGATGAATCCAACATTGTAGACCCTCCGAACTCAAGAACAGGATTTTCAAATAGATACATCAAGTCAATTGGCAAGGTCAATGATGAAGTGAAGTTAATTTTGGATTGTGTTAAGCTGCTTGAAGACGATGAGTTGGAACAGCTTACGCAGGTCTCATAGAGGGGGAAAAATTATGTTTAAGAGTAAAAAAATTGGCACTCAAATCCTATCTGGCATTGGAGTAACAATGCTCATAATTGCCTTGGTAGTAGCATATACAACATTAAACTTAAATGACCTAAAAGGTCAAGCAGAAGAAATGGAATCACGTTATTTAAAACAGGTAAGATATGCTAATGCTCTGATTGAGGATACATATGCCGTGATGTATGAAATGCGTGCTTATGGATTAACTTTTAATCAAGCCAACTACGATCATGCTCAAGAGAAGATTGTAGAAGTTAAAGAGGATATTGATAATATTGGTGTTATAGCCACTGAATATAATTCAGAAGCGCTACTCGAACTGGTGGAAAATTCAAAAACTACATTAAGTGCCTATGAAGGGTATGTAGAAGAAACCGTAGCAGCAAAACTTTTCTCAGACGAAATTTCAGATTCTTCAAACAAGGCTGCGGCCTTATATATGTCTAATGCAAATGATTTTCTGGCTGGACAAAACGAAAAAATGCAGAGCGAGTTCAGAAATGGAACTTCTGTAGCAAGGTTAGATGAAAGGCTTGAGAAAATTACACTCATTAATGACATTATAGATTTAGGTAATACTGTGCGTGTTGAAAACTTTAAAAGTGACGCAAGTGGTGACATTGAGGGTCTAAAAGCCGCACTAGAAAATTTTAATAGAATAGACAATGAAATTGCTGAAATTAGACTCATCACAAGAAGTGCTGATGATATTGAGCGTCTTGATTTGATTCAGGAGGCATCCAATACTTATAAGTTTGAAATTGAAGATAAAATAATGGTGAAAGAGGACTTAGCCAATTTAGGCACACAAAGAAACACCCTTGGCGAAACGATGATTGTCAATGCACTTCAAACCTTCAGTCGTGGGGATGATGCAGCCCAACATGTTGCAGAAGCAACGATTCAGAGTTCAAATACAGCTATGCTTATGTTAATAGGAGCATTTATTGTAGCACTTGTTATTGGTGTAGCAGTGAATATGTATATTGTTAGAAGAATTACAAAGAATATTAAACAGGTTGGCGAAGCTGCAGATATGCTCGCGCTTGGAGACATCAATGTGAATGTTGATGTTGACACAGAAGACGAAGTCGGTCAAATGGCGGCATCCTTTAAGAAAATGGTCAACAGTATTAGGGAGCAGGTTACTGTTGCAGAAGCGGTTTCAAATGGGGATATGAGTAAAGATTTGATTGAAAAATCAGATAAAGATGTTCTATCTATTTCCATAAATAAAATTGTTGGTACCCTTCGAGACGTAAGTGGATCTATCAATGATCTTGTAGACTCAGCTGTTGATGGTAAGTTGAGTGCAAGAATTGATGTGAAGGACTTCGAAGGTGACTGGTTAACAATGACCGATGCAATTAATAAACTTCTTAATGCAGTTGTGGCTCCAATTGAAGAAGCATCAGCGGTCCTTGATGAGATGGCAAAAGGCAATCTATCCAGTCGTGTACGAGGTGACTATAAAGGAGATCATGCTAAGATAAAGAACTCTTTAAATGATACTTTAGATGCCCTATCTGGATATGTAACAGAAATCTCTTATGTTCTGAATGAAATGGCAAATTCTAATCTTGTAGTTGGTATTAACAATGAATATTTAGGCGATTTTTCAGCTATCAAAGATGCGCTTAACTTAATAATAGTGTCTCTAAATGAAGTATTAAGCGACATCAATGGTGCATCAGAAGAAGTTGCAGCTGGTTCTAACCAAGTATCTGATGGTGCTCAGACATTATCTCAAGGTGCTACTGAACAGGCAGCTTCTGTTGAAGAATTAACATCGTCCATTACTCAGATCGCAGCACAGACAAAACTCAATGCAGAAAATGCAAATAGAGCGAATGAATTGGCAACCAAATCACAAGAAAATGCTGAACGTGGCAATGAACACATGAAAGGTATGCTTGACTCTATGACAGCAATTAATGAGTCTTCTACCAGTATTTCAAAAATAATTAAGGTAATTGACGAGATTGCCTTCCAGACAAATATTCTTGCTTTAAATGCTGCAGTTGAGGCTGCAAGGGCAGGCCAGCATGGTAAGGGTTTTGCAGTAGTTGCTGAAGAAGTAAGAAATCTGGCTGCAAGAAGTGCAAATGCAGCTAAAGAAACTACAACATTAATTGAAGGTTCAATCGAGAAGGTTGAGGGTGGTACAAAGATTGCAAATGAAACTGCTGAAGCTCTTAATGAGATTGTTACTGGTATTGCACAAGCTGCCACTTTAGTCGGAGACATTGCAGTTGCATCAAATGAACAAGCTACGGCAATTTCACAAGTAAATAAAGGTGTTGATCAAGTGGCACAAGTCGTTCAAAGTAACTCAGCAACATCTCAACAAAGTGCAGCAGCAAGTGAAGAACTCTCCAGCCAGGCACAGCTTCTAAAAGAAATGGTTGGTAAATTTAAGCTAAAATCTCTTGGACAAAGACATCATTCAAGATATGCTTCTTCCAATGAGAACTATTCAAATGCTGTTCAAGGAGAAATGACTGAAATTAAACCTGAAATAACATTAAGCGCCTCTGAGTTTGGCAAGTATTAAATATGAAAAAGGGGCAGACATCTTGTCTGCCCCAAATTAGATTGGTGAGGATATATATGAAGCTTAGCAATGATGAGTTTTTAAGAATTGTTGGGTTTATAAAAGAAAATTTTGGTGTAGACTTAACAAAAAAAAGAACGCTGATTGAAGGTAGGCTCCTTAATACTATAATTAAAAGGGGGTATAAGGATTATCATTCTTATTTGAACATGGTAATCAGTGATAAAACAGGTCTTGAAGTTTCAAGGCTTATTGATGTTTTGACTACTAATCATACCTATTTTATGAGGGAAACAGAACATTTTGACTATTTTGAAAGTACAGTGCTTCCTAATTTTGAAAGAAATTTAAGAGAAAAGGATTTTCGTTTATGGAGTGCTGGGTGTTCAACGGGTCAGGAACCCTATACCTTAGCTATGATTTTAGATAGATTTTTTTCAGGAACAAATGATATTTGGAATAAAGAACTTTTAGCAACAGACATTTCAGTCAATGTGCTCAATAAGGCGACTGCCGGAATATATAGTAAAGAGGAAATAAGTGAACTGCCTTCATATTTTAAAGTAGAATACTTTCAATCAATTAGCAAACAAAGCTTTCAGGTGAAGGATTCTTTAAAGAAGGAAGTAATATTTCGCCCATTTAATTTGATGGAAATTCAGTTTCCTTTTAAGAGAAAGTTTCATGTAATATTTTGTAGAAATGTTATGATATATTTTGATGATGATACAAAAAATAATCTACTCTGGAAATTTTACGATAGCCTGGAAGAGGGTGGATACTTGTTCATTGGACATTCTGAATCTGTTGACAGAAGCGTCATTCCATTCCAATATGTCAGGCCATCAGTTTATCGAAAGGTTTGCCGATGAAGAAAGATAAAAGAGTTAGGGTTCTTATAGTTGAAGATTCTATGATTTTTAAGGCGTTTTTGAAACAAGCTTTTGAGTCTGATCCTGGCATGGTTGTGGTTGGGCTTGCTTCAAATCCATTTGAAGCAAGAGACCTTATAATTGAACTTCAACCGGATGTTATGACACTGGACGTTTCACTGCCTAAAATGGATGGACTTGAGTTTCTAAAACAACTATTACCACAATATCCTTTGCCTGTAGTTGTAATTAGCAGTGCAAGTGACAAGGTACTTATGGCCATGGAAGTTGGTGCAGTAGATTTTATAGCAAAACCAAATATTCAGACCTCTTTAGAACAGGAAAAATTTCTTAGAGAGGTACAGACTAAAGTTAAGATTGCCTCAATGTCGAGGGTTATGTCAAATCGAAGCACAACACAAACGAACCTTCGAAACATTACGGGTAGCCTTAAGTATGATGTCATTGCAGTAGGTGCATCAACAGGTGGTACAGAGGCATTTACCAAACTAATGGGGTTGTTACCTAAAAATTTACCACCAATCGTCGTTGTCCAGCATATGCCGCCTGTTTTCACAAAACTATACGCCGAACGCTTAAACGCAACATTTCCACATCAAGTATGTGAAGCAGAAAATGGGATGGTACTTAAATCTGGTGTCGTATATATAGCACCAGGAGATAAACATATGGAACTGGTCAGGACAAGCGCTGGAATGAAGGTTCATTTACTGGGTGGTGAGAAGGTCAATGGCCATAGACCTTCTGTAGACATACTATTTCAATCCGTAGCACGCCTGTTTGGACGAAAAGCAATAGGCGTTATACTTACAGGCATGGGATACGATGGTGCTAAGGGTCTGCTTGAAATGAAAAAACAAGGTGCATACACTATTGGGCAAGACCAAGAAAGTTCTGTTGTGTATGGTATGCCAATGGTTGCATTTAATATAGGTGCCGTAAAGAAGCAGTCTTCTATTGAAAACATGGGAAGTATCATTGTCCGGGAGCTAAAATCTTAATGCTTCGAAAGACTGATTATGTATTATTTTGTTGGCATTTGAGAATCGACGTATAAGTAAAAGTTTGTTCAATGCTGGTTAAGGTGAGGTGTGAAGAAATGAAAAAAGTAAAATGGATTGTAATTGTTATATTTATCATTCTCACTACAACTTTTGCATTGGTTAGAATGAATATAAAAACAATAAACAAAGCATACATGGCTGATGCTCAAATATTAACTACTAATATAGCAGTAGAACTACATTTAACCATAGATGAACAGTTTATGTTGATGGATTCTGTGGAGTCTTTTTTAAGAATCAATGTTGAAAATCCTAATTTGGGTGATCGGTTTAATAAGTTTGTAAAGCTACTCTACGAAAAGAATGAAGACGTTAAGAACATATCTATTGCGCCGGAGGGCGTTCAGGCATTTGTTTATCCTATAAAGGGTAATGAAATGGTGATAGGTCATGACTTATTAAATGATGAAAGAGAAAATGTTCGAAAAGATGTATGGCGAACTATTGAAAATAGAATGCCTGCTGTGAGTGGTCCATACGAGCTTCGGCAAGGTGGTATAGGTCTCATAACACGAAAGGCTGTATACATTGAGGATGCGTTTTGGGGACTAATTGCAATGGTTTCTGATTTTGAAAAAACGTTGAGTCATTCAGGCATAACTACTAAGGAAACTAAGTTTGGTATTCGTGTATTAAATAACAATGGGGAGATCGTTTGGCAAAACAAGGACACAATTGAAACGGTTTTGATTTCTGAAAGCATAGAATTACCAGAAGGGAAACTTTATATCCAAGTGCTTGAAACAATGGCATCACGAAATCAGTTGGTTTATGATAGAGGCCAGTGGTACAGTTTTGGAGTTATTGTTGCATTGATTCTGTTGGCATTACTGAATCAGGAGAGAAGGCACTTGCGTGGCTTGGAAATCGCAGTTGAAAAAAGAACAACCGCACTCAGGAAAGCAACATCACAATTAGAAGAGATGAATACTCAATTAGAAGAGGAAATTAGTGAAAAAGAAGCGTATGAGATTGAACTCATATCTGCTAGAGAACAAGCGGAAGTTTCCAGTGCGGCAAAAAGTGTTTTCTTGTCTAACATGAGTCATGAAATTCGATCACCCCTGCAGGGGATGATTGGTGCAATTGAACTCCTTAAGATTGAGGTCATGAGGAGAGAATCACGTGAGTATCTTGAATTGTTAAGTGATGCTGCAATGGGGCTTCTAGTCATACTGAACCAAATTTTGGATTATTCCAAAATTGCAGCTCATAGTACCGAGATAGCAAATCAACCTTTTGATCTAAGAAACACAATTGAAAGTGTGGTATCCTTGCATAAACTGTCAACAATAGAAGACCATGTTGAGTTTTCATATAATATTGATGGTTCAATTACTGGGAATTACTTTGGGGACAGCTTAAAAGTAAAACAAATACTGTCGAATATTATTGGGAATAGTGTTAAATTTACTGAATGTGGTTTTATTCGTATCAATGTGAATCAAGTGATCAATGAAACACAAGCATATATCAACTTTGAAATAAAAGATTCTGGCTGTGGAATTTCTAAGAATAATTTAAACAATATATTTGAAAGGTTCGAACAAGCTGATAATAATCAAAATTTCCATAAAGGAACTGGATTAGGGTTAGCTATCACAAAAGAGCTTGTAAGCCTCATGAATGGTTCTATTGACGTTGAAAGTGAAGTCGGAAAAGGAACTGTCTTTACAGTTCGATTGCCAATTGAGAAAATGCAATATTTAGAGGAAAAATTAAGTTCACCGGATTCTTCAAAGATCGAAATAACTGCTAAAAAGATATTACTGATAGAGGATGATCACATTAGTCTGAATATACTTTCTCAAATGTTAAACACATTAGGACAAAGTGTTACGGAGTGTCTTGATGGGCAATGTGCGCTTGATAAAATAGAAGAAGACTCTTTTGATATAGTAATTTGTGATTACAGTTTACCTGATATTCAGGGGTCAGAATTGGTGAATGCTCTAAAAAAAGACAATATGACAGATATTTCGTATATTGGTCTTACCGGTCATATTATGCAAGCCAAAGACATCAGAAAATGGGGGGTTGATGAATACTTGTTAAAGCCAGTTGGACTCCATGATCTGAGAAAAATACTATCTGCAACACATACAAATGAAGGTTTTAGAAACACCACAACGTCAGATTCGAGTAAACCAGTAAACACAACGTTAGAAAGATTTAAGTCAGATACAGGTTTTGAAGATGCCTTTGTTAGGGAAGTCTTGACTGATTATTTGAGGGACGCAAGAAAATGTACAAAGATGATTGAAAGATTTGTATCGAACGAAGAATATGAAGCTTTGAAAAGTGTTATCCATAAGTTAAAAGGATCTGCCCTAAGCGCACGTGATGAAATAACATATGAAATAACGCACAGTATGGAGTTGGAGATAAAATCGGAATCCATAAATACTGATTTGTTGCTTAGACAACGTAAGTCAATTCTAAATACTTTGAACAATATTGAGCATGAGTTGAATAACAATTAATGATTTTTCTAGAATATCCATTTTACAGCATGATCACCAATTTAAAATTATTAGATTTCAAGATGAGTGTATTGGAGTACAAGGCGTTATAATTAAGGTATGATATATAATGGATAATTAAACATGATAATAAAGTAATTGGAGGCTGAGATGAAAATATTAATAGTTGAAGATGACATGGTATCTCGCAAGATTTTGAAAAAGTTCATGGTAAAATTCGGAGACTGTGATGTAGCTGTGAATGGAATAGAAGCTTTAGAAGCATTTTTATCTGCGCATCAAGAGAAGGAACCTTTTGACTTAATATGTTTGGATATTATGATGCCAAAACTGGACGGAACAAAAGTACTAAAGGCGATTAGAGACTTTGAGGATCAAAAAGAAATAGATCTGAAAAACCGAGTTAAGATCATTATGACTACAGCTTTAAATGACAAAAAAACAGTAATGGAGTCATATGCCATCGGATGTGAAGCGTATGCGTGGAAACCGCTTGATTTAAATAAGATAAAGGAAGTAATGATCGAACTTAAATTACTTGAAGTATAACGTTTCTTTGGGAGGCGACTAAATGTATTCCTTACAAGAATTAAATATGTATATAAATCTAAAAGATAACTACTTTAGTGAAAGTAATGAATGGCACATCGTCATAAACGATAAGAATGAAGTAGAATTGTTATCCAAAGGATTTTCTGAATATATCCAAAAATTTGCTTTAGATAAAAAAATTGAAATCCAAACATGGTCAGATATTCTTGCTTTAAAAGACAGGAAAGTGTTTAAACTTGCCACTGAGAAAATCCTCAGTAAAACTTTAAGTGAAATAAACATAATGGTCAAAACAGCTTCAATTTCCTTTCCATCACCCTTGCAGATATTTATGAAATATGTGGATCTTGGGGGTCAAGGATACGTTTTGTGCAATGTTATTTCTACAGATAGACTAAGAGACAAAATTCTACTTCCAAGTACAACAAAAGATATACTGACGGGCGTGTTTAACCGTACATATTTTAATTACATTTTAGCCTCAAGAGCTGAAATTGCACAAAGTACTGATGTAATGGCGCTTGCTTATTTTGACATAGTGGAATTTCATAAAATAAACGAGAATTTGGGTATAGCCATAGGCGATCTTGTTCTAAAGAAGTTCTTTAGAGTGATAAATCAGTTGACACCTGAAGGAGCTATGATAGCTCGAAATGGAGTAGACCAAGCTTTACTGCTGTTCGAAGGTCCTTCAGCAGGTGAAGACGTAAAAAAAATTGTGGATGAACTTCACGATTATTTTAAAAGAGAGATTTTAATCAAAGGCCATAAGATTAAATTGAAATTTTCAGTAGGAATAACAATATATCCTGAACTTTTACCGGATGTTACGGATCTTATGATAAGTGCTGAAACGGCTTTAAATATGTCAAAAGAGTCAAAACAAGGCAACTACACACTTTATGACAAGTTATACCATGAATCCGTAAAAGCCTCTGATACCATCTATAATGAGTTACGTTTAGCAATTGATAACAATGAGTTTAGTTTACACTACCAACCTCTATATGATAGTTTGAATCATTTAAGTTATGGCGCGGAGGTACTTTTACGATGGAATAGCCACATTCTTGGTTCAATCCCTCCATCGGTGTTCATTCCATTGGCAGAACAGTCGGACCTTATCATTGACATTGGTAAATGGGTTATTATTCAGACTTTGAAGCAAATGAAAGAATGGAGAGATTTACTCCCTAAACATTTTATATTCTCAATTAACGTATCACCTATACAAATAAGCCATGATGATTTTGAAGAAGACTTGATTACGCTAATAAAAGACTATGGTGTGGTATACAATCAAATCCAAATAGAACTGACAGAAAGTGTATTTGTAGAAGACTACGTATTAACATGTAGAAAATTAGAGTACCTGAAATCCTTTGGAATAAAAATTGCGATGGATGATTTTGGAACTGGATATTCGTCCTTGAACTATCTTAGAAACCTACCTCTAGATGTACTTAAAATCGACAAATTGTTTACGGATCAGATTTGTAAGAGCCATAAGGAAAAAGCAATTGCTAAAACAATTGTTGAGCTTGCAAATTTACTGGATCTATCGGTTATAGCTGAGGGTGTAGAAACCCAGGATCAATTGCTAGAGCTTGAGGATATTGGCTGTAATAAGATTCAAGGGTATTTGATCGGTAAGCCTGTTGATAAAAACAGTTTCAGGAAGAATTTTCTTGAGTCTCAAAAAAAAGTTCAAATTGTTATGTAGACCATTGATTGGGGGGAATCTTTCAGTATGATTAGACAGCCATCAAAAATATTTATAGTGATGCTCATGTGTTCATTTCTGTTGTTAGCATGTCAGAGTAATAATGAAGTCATTAAAGTTGGTGTTGTTGGAACAATGACCGGTTCTGATTCCGACTTGGCAGTCAGTGGACGTAGGGGTGCTGAACTTGCACTAAAAGAATTTAACAAGAAACAGGAAAGACCATTTGAGGTTGAACTTGTAGTAAAGGATGATATGAACGACCCAGAAACTGCAAAAAACGTATGTACAGAATTTGTAGATGAAGGTGTAAAGTATATTATTGGCCACTATACAAGTGGTATGCAAACTGCAGTTTATGGTCATACTGAGAGCGATAAAGTGCTCTATATTTCACCGACAGTGAGTGCTGACGCACTGGAGGGAATAGATGATAATTTTATTAGATTTATCGACACCACTGCCAAACAAGCGGATGCACTTAATAATATCGCAGCGATGAAAGGACAAAAGCGTTTTGCAATAATTTATGACAGCAGAAACGTTGGATTTTTTGGTCCTATGATCGAACGATTTGAAGATAACCTTCTGAATGCAGAGGGTCAAGTTATATACTCTAAAGGCTTTGATGCTAATTTAATAGAGACAAGTGAAAGTATCATTCATGAATTGGAACAGTATAATCCAGAAGCGGTTTTTATCATCGCTAATGCTCAAAACAATATCATGATACAAAAGCAAATGAGGAAGTTCTCTATGACAGTACCAGTATATTCCGCTTTATGGTCAAACACATTTGACTTTGTTCAAAAAGGAGGCGCTGATATTGAAGGAACCTACCTTATTTCTGCAACATCTATGAACCACCAGAGCGTAGAATACTCACAGTTTATTTCAGATTACGAAAGTGAATATGGAGAACTGCCAACATTCTCGTCAATATTTAGCTATGAAGCCATGGCTGCCCTGTTAGAATCACTAGACAGAAATGGTAATGATATTGCACAGGTAAAGAGTGCATTTTTAAACAAAGACCAATACATGGGGTTATTAAGTAATTATAATATTGATGTTAATGGAGACTGCAATAGAGAATACAAAGTTGTTCAAGTTGTAAATGGTAAAAAAGTTGATATTAAGTAGTGATCAGAGGTGATAGAATGGCATTTCATTCAAATTACAAGTCAAAAAGTTTAAGAATAAAATTGATTACCAGTATGATTCTTATTGGTGTGATCCCTTTGATTTCTATGAACATTTTTTTCAACGAGTTGTTTGAGAAAGAACTCATTGAAGAAGTCGATGCAAAATATGAATCAACTATTAAGTCAATAGAAAAACGTCTTGACGATGAGTTAAAAAAACCTTTTGGTATGATCAATAATATTTCCAAACAAGTGGATAAAGATTCAGTTGAGATAGATCAGATTGAATGGATTATTGATAATTTTGAATATATATCAAGCATACGTCTTTTAGATGGGCAAATGAAAGTGAAAAATATTTATCCATATAATGCAGCTTATATTGGCACAGTAGATAGTTCTGTACAGTATTTAAGCAACCTTCCCGGTCAGGAATATGGAATTTCAAATATATATATATCTGAATATACAAACGAACCTACATTAACATACCTTTCAAAGTCAAACAAGTTTGCTGTGGTTGCAGATATAGATTTAAACTATATGAGTGAAATTATTAATGAGTTTAAAGTAGACGAAATGGTAAATATTAATGTTGTTGATGAAAATGGAATATTTATATTGTCTACAGACTATACCAATGTATCACAACGTAAGAGACACATGGAGTTTGACACGATTTCCACTCGTACAGAAGATCAATCCCTTTGGGTAAAACATGATCAAGAAATGATAGCTTTTCATAAAAACCTACAAACACTGGACTGGACTATTGTTATCGAGGTGCCTAGAAGCCATGCATACAAACTTATTTTTGACCTAGAGTTAACATTCTTTATATTACTTGGTGTTGTAATAATAGCGATATTAACGATGAGTTGGGTATTCACTCAAAGAATAGGACTTTCTCTTAAAGACTTGAAAGAAAGATTTAGGAGTATAGCAACTGAGGATCATGATTTGATTAGCAATGCTGTACATTACACTGAGTTCGAAGATTTAATTAATGCTTTTGAAAACATGAGACAAATTGTGAAAATACGTGAATCTGAGATCAATGGCCTAAACGAAAACTTAGAGGGTATGGTAAGAGACAGAACACAACAGTTAGAAGAATTAGCAACCTCACTCGAAGAGGAGGTTGAGGAGAAACAAGCGGTTCAAACAGAACTTGAAGATTTAAACCTGCGTTTAGAAGACACGGTTGAAAAAAGAACACAGGAGTTGAAACGAATTGCTATTCAACTGCAAGAGACCAATGCTCAACTTGAAGAAGAAATAATGGATAAAGAGAAATATGAGTATGAGTTAATCCAGGCAAAATCTGAAGCAGATACTGCCAATGATGCTAAATCTACATTTTTATCTAATATGTCTCATGAAATAAGAACACCGTTAAATGGTATGATTGGTCTTATTGAACTACTTGAATTGAGTCAAATTAGTGAATCAAATTTAAGATATGTAAATATGTTGCATAGATCTTCACAGTTACTACTAAAAATATTGAATGAAGTACTAGATTATTCTAAGTTAAGCTCAGGCGCTATGCAAATTCGAATAGAACCGATGAGTATTAAAGAAATTATTAATGACATAGCTGGTGTATTTGAGGCGTCAGTGGTTAATGAAAAAGTTGAGAGTCAATTTTATGTTGATGAGAGCATTCCGCCATTAATAAATGGGGATAGCCTTAAATTGAAACAAGTGTTACTTAACCTTGTAGGTAATAGTGTTAAATTCACAGAAGAAGGTTTTATAAAACTGAGTGCACAATGTATTGAAGTGGATAATCAATTGATCACAATTCAGTTTAATATTGAGGACACAGGTTGTGGTATATCTGCAGAAAATATTGATAAGATATTTGAAAGATATGAAATGGGTGAAAATAATTCAATAAGTGCTCAAAAAGGATCAGGTTTAGGATTAGCAATCACCAAACAACTCATTAAATTGATGGGTGGAGAACTCACCATAAACAGTGTTGTAAATCAAGGGACTTCATTTGTTATAAAAATAACATTTGCCATTTCAGAGATACAAACAAAAAAAATCTTGAAATCAGATGATAAATTGGCCAGCAATACATTCGTTGATGATCTCAAAATTTTCATTGTTGAAGATGACGAAGTTAGCCAAATAGTTTTGTATGAACTGCTTAAGAAAAATGGAGTGGACGTTTACGCAGTTTCAAGTGGCGAAATGGCAATTCAAGAAATCGACAAGAGTTTTGATTTGGTGTTTATGGATTACTCACTTCCGGGCATAAATGGAATTGAAACGACAAAACAATTAAGAGAAGCATACAAAGACAGCATCATTATAGTAGGGCTAACGGGTTATGGAAGAGATCATTTTACAGATTTAGAATGGATGGTTGATGAGTTCCTGCATAAACCAATAGAAATTGATCAATGTTTAGAGATAATTAAGAAGTACTTTGGCAATCGATTTGATCGAGCCACACTAAGTGTAAATAAGAACATTAACATTGAATCTGCTGATGCAAGAAATGAAATTATTGGTGCACTAAGAGACAGTACGGGTTTTGATTCAGATTTTATTGAGAGTATAATTGAGGATTATTTAAAGTCGTCTTACGAATTGCTCTATGATATTAAAAAAAGTATGTTAAAAGAAGAATTCCAAGACATTGGTGACTTGATTCATAGACTCAAAGGGTCTTCATCGAGTATTAGAGATGAAGTTGTTTATGAAATATGTAAAACAGTAGAATCAAAATTTGATTCAAAGAATCCTGACTTGAAGATCATTAGAGAACATATACTTCTCATCGAGAGAAGGCTTAAGTCTATTGATCCACATTCTATTCATGTGATTAGTTAAGTTACTGTTTAATATGAGATATCTATAACGATCATTGGAGTTGCTGATGAATTATAATTATGGGGATAAAAATCAAGTTAAAATGATGTTGTTTATTTATTCAGTGTCTGTCATGTTGGTATTTGGATTGGTATTTTTGATAGGTCTAGATACCAATCAAGGACTTCGGGCAAACTTACTTAATGATGAAAAACATGTTGTTGGAAATACCAGTACTATAATTACAACAAAATTTGAAGGCATTTACTCAGACATTATCTTTCTAAGAGACCAAGTTAATGCTTTTGATAATGCAGAGGATATTGAAAATCTATTCGTTAATTTTTCGAGAAGTAGAGGTGTCTATGATCAAATTAGACTCATTAATACGAGTGGGCATGAAGTTATTCGAGCAAATAATCAGAACGGTTTCGTAAACATTCAACCTGTTCAAGATCTTCAAGATAAAAGTGATAGATATTATGTTAAAAACACATTTGATAAAAAACTGGGTGAAATATACATATCTCCAATTGATTTGAATGTTGAAAATGGAACAATAGAAGTGCCTTATAAACCAGTATTACGTATAGGAACACGTTTAGAAGATAATAAAGGTATTGTTGTGATTAATTATGCTGTGAATGATTTATGGGAAGAATTAAAGTCCTATGATCATAGTAATACTGGACATCTGTATGTTCTTAATCAAGAAGGTTATTATCTTTACTCAAATAATGATAAGTTAAACTATGCTTTTATGTGGGATGAAGAATCGGATACTTTTTTTGATGAATACAATAAAAATAAGGTGTCTATGACTGCTCACTCACAGGTTATAGAAAATGACGGAGTATTCTCTTTCGATTTTATTGATGTTGGATTTGACAATTATGGCTTAATCAGTGAAGAAAAAGAGGTTTCAAAACTATTTATTATTAGTCATATTGAACCCTATTCAAATGCATATGATTTGATTCAAAGTACACCCTTGAGCTTTGCTAGGGATGTACTTGGTGCGTATTATTATGTATTTATACTCCTTCTTCCAGTAGCTATTTTTCTGTCGGCTGTAGTAAGTATAGAAAAACGAAGAAACCAGGTTTTTCATGAGACATTAGAGTTTACTGCTAAGTTTAGTCAATCCATCGTCAATCAAGATTTTTTGGAAGCTGTTGTTCGCTATTTGACGAATGAGTATGATGTCAAATATGCATATGTAAGAAGTATTAAAGATGGACACCTTGGAAAAATGGTGGTGATTTCATCTGAAGGCGAAATTTTAAATGATGGTGAGGCGCTTGTAGAGGCCTTACTAGATAAATCAGCCTTTGTCATGAATAGTGGAGATGAAGTTCCTAATAATCGCATAGGGGATTTGTCACTTTTACTTGCAAAGCTTAAACAAGAACGTACAATGATGACACCTTTACTTGACTCAGAAGGCAATCCATTAGGGGTTCTAGGATTGGCTGATGAATCATTCATTAAGAATAGGTTTGAGCTTGAGGTTGCACTTCGCGTTGTAAAAGGAAGAACTTCTCACGAGCTAGAGAACCTTAATTATGACAACAGGCTTAAAGAACTCCTAAGGTTTAATGAGATAATTGTCGATGCAGTCGACCAAGGAATCATAGTATACGATAATAAGTTTAAGATAGAAGAATGGAATAGGTATGCTGAGAAATTAACATCAATCAATAAAAATGATGTAATCAATAAAAGTATATTAGATGTGATTCCAACTTTCAAAAATAATGGTATTTATGAAGATTTGAACTCAACACTCGCAAGTCAAAGTGATACAAGTCGAGAAATAGACTACTTTAATGATTCTGAACATGCTAAGTTTGTTTTAAGAGTGGTTAATCAATGTTTGTATGACCTGAAAGGAAATCAGATAGGGATTATTTCAACAATTACAGATATTACAGAATTTAAATTGAAAGAGATTGCAATCCAGAAGGAAATAGAAAAAAGTGAAACTGCAAACAAAACCAAATCCAGGTTTTTAGCCAACATGTCACATGAAATAAGAACACCGCTAAATGGAATATTGGGTATGACGGACCTTACCCTAATGTCAGAGTTAAAACCTGAGCAAGTTGATAATCTGAATCTAATAAAAAAGTCAGGTGTTAGATTACACAAATTAATCAATGATATTTTAGATTTATCTAAATTAGATGAATCTAAACTTGAAATGGTTTATGATTATTTTGATCTGCATGAGTTCATTCATGAAATTGAGAGTATCAATCGCACGCAGGCTAAAGCAAAAAATCTGTTGTTTAAATTTGATTATGATCAAGATTTGCCCTCACATATTAATTTAGATGCACTGAGGTTGAGTCAAGTATTGAATAATTTATTGAGTAATGCGTTAAAGTTCACAAATGATGGCCAGATTAGATTTATGGTTAACGTGCTGAATGTAGATACACATCATGTAAAGATCCGATTCATGGTTCAGGATACAGGGATTGGTGTTGCACCAGATAAAAGAAAACTAATATTTGGCAGGTTTACTCAGGCTGACGAATCAACATCAAAAACTTATGGTGGTGCTGGGCTTGGACTGTCAATTTCGAAGTTGCTTATAGAACAAATGGGTGGAAGTTTGGAATTTGAAAGCCTCAACCCGTGTGGGAGTGCTTTTTATTTCGATATAACTTGCGGTTATCGTAGAGAAAACAGAAATGCCAAGGAAACAAAGAACTTAGAAAATGGACGTCACAAATTTGGTGAAATTACTGTTTTAGTTGTTGAAGACGATGAAATAAATCAACGTATGTTTGGTAAATTCCTAAAAATGCATGGCTTGAACTATGACACAGCTGATGATGGTGAGATTGCAGTACGAATGTTCGACAGTAATATGTACGATTTGATATTTATGGATATAAATATGCCAAATCTAAACGGTATTCAAACTCTCAAAATTATTAAGAGCAGTGAGAAATATAGGCGTAGAAGAATTCCTATTATAGCCCAAACAGCTAATGCGATGAATGGTGATCGAGAAAAAATGTTAGATCATGGCTTTGAGGATTATATATCAAAACCACTTGATTTTGATAAAGTGATCGACTTGATCAGTGAATGGACTTAATATGGACTTAAATCGTAATTTTAAAAAGGTATCTCCTTGAAAACTAAGGAGATACCTTTTATATGTGCCGGACGGAGTTATTTAGAAACTAGAAATCATTTTTTTATTTAGTATCACGAAATATATGATAGAATGTGTGGTGGAAGTCTACCCAGTCTAAAATCGGAGATGTTAATATGACAGAAAAGCAAAAACAAAGACGATTTACCATCTATTTTATAATTGTTGCAGTATCCGCCATAGGTTTAGGCCTGAGTAACAACGTTATGTCCAACTTCTTTAAAGATGCGTATGATGTAACAGCACTTCAAAGAGGATTCATTGAGTTTCCTAGAGAGCTGCCAGGTCTTATAGCAGTAATCATCATTGGGAGTTTAAGTTTTTTAAGTGACATTCGGATATCAATACTAGCACAACTCTGTGGCATAATTGGTATTGGTGTACTGGGTCTTACAACACCTACATTTAGTGTCATGCTTATTTTTATCTTCATTCATTCAATAGGTATGCATGTATTTATGCCAATGAAAGATGCCATTGGTGTGTCTCTGGCTGAACCGCGTATGCTTGGTAAACGTATGGGTCAGTATAAAGGTGTCGACACTGGGTTTAGAATGGTAGCAGCCCTGATTGTATTCTTCGGATTCAGATATGGTGGATTTAGTTTTGAATCTGATTTGAAATGGCCTTTTGTGATTGCTGCGGTTATGTTTTCGATCGTAATTATACTGTTATTGGTACTTCAAAAAGAAATGGAATCTGATGGCCCTCACCCAAAGAAAACCAAATTCGTTTTTAATAAAAAGTATAGATATTACTATTACTTGGTTATTCTATATGGTGTTCAAAAACAGATCATGATGGTGTACGGCCCCTGGGTTCTTATTGAACTGTTAGGTAAAAAAGCAGATACCATTGCTGTACTATCAATTATTGGAGCAGGGATCGGTATATTCTTTATTCCGGTTTTGGGACGTTGGTTAGATAAGTTTGGTATTAAGAAACTCATGTATGCAGATGCAATATCATTTATTATTGTTTATACACTGTATGGTTTTCTAACCGCAACCTTTGTATCGGGTTCGCTTCAATCCTTATCACTGGCCATATTCTTTGCTTATGCCATATTTATTATTGATAAAATGTCATCTCAAATGAGTTTGATAAGAACGGTTTACTTAAAATCTATTCTTATTAATCCACAAGACCTGACACCAACATTATCGCTCGGCATGAGCATGGATCATTTTGTGTCTATAACCTGTGCCTACTTAGGTGGTATGGTATGGATGCGATTCGGCCCACAATACTTATTCTTCTTTGTGGCATTCTTGTCGCTTGGTAATTTATATGTGGCGGTTAAACTGAAAGAATAAATGCAATTTTGAATTAAATATTTAAGTCCCACAGATTCAGAAGTAATTCTGAGTCTGTGGGACTTTTTGCATTGTTTTCTAATAGGTAATTCGGGGAATATATACAATATTGGAGTATGTTTTATAGTGGTTGATTTTAAGTATATATTGAGACAAGTCTGTTGGCGTAATTGGAGGCAAAAATGAAGAATCTTATGTCCAAGAACATGGTCGTTATGATATGCATTATGGCACTATTGCTCGGAAGTATGAACACAATGACTGTCAGCTCAGCTATGACTTTAAGGAATTATTCAACAACAGCTATAGATTCACATTTCATTGAACCATTTAGAGTGGTAATCCTAGCTAATGAAGAAAAAATAAACAATGAAAATCCGCATCGTGAACTCTTAAAATTGGTGGGTGTCATGAGCGAGACTTACACAAAGTCAGACTTCTTTGCTCAAAAGGTCATAAAAATTAATGAAGTGTCTCATGTAATTATACCTTCAATAGTAAGTCATGAACTTACGAATATAGAAATCAGCCTTATTGAGGACTGGGTTTCTAAAGGACTGAACATAGTCATTGAAGGAAAATCAGAACTGGCTGAACGGTTAAAATTGGAGTTTTCTAATGAGAAATCACAGGTTTCAAGTTATAAAAATATAAACCATCCAGATACCAGTATAAAGTATAGAAAACCTGTCAGCTTGTACTCGCTGGTGAATAAAGGCAAGTTAAATCAGTTGAACATCATCTCAGAAAGTGCAACATCTTTATCTGCGACTTCAGCAATCAACACAACCATGGAAGCCGTATTTAGCCATGGAAAGGGAAAGGTACTCTACCTTGCTGTTTCTCTGGATCAACCCGATTTATATCTTTATGATGTATATCCATATTTACATGAAACATTGATGAAAGAGTTGGACGTAAAACCACTTGTTAAAAGAGATGGTGTGATCTTCTACTTTGACTGGGGTTACCATTATGCGGATGATCCCAAAGCATTGGCTCAAAAGTTATATGACTCAGGCGTTACAGAAATCCATTTCAGCATGTGGTATCAGTTAGATAAAATTGATTATTTCCTTCCTGATTTTATAGATGCATGTCATGCCCATGGTATTAAGGTTATAGCATGGACAGAATACCCCATGGTAACTCAAGAATTCTGGGATGAACACCCAGAGTGGCGTGAAAAAACAGGTCTTTTAGAAGACGCTACTATTGCCTGGCGCCGATTAATGGCCTTAGACAACCCAGAAACCATGGAGGCAGTAAAAAAACTATTGATAGAGTTTATGGAAAAGTATAATTTTGACGGTATCGATCTAGCAGAGATATATTTTGAGTCCCCAAGAGGTTTTGAATACCCAAGTATTCTAACACCATTTAACGATTACAGTAGGGAGACCTTCAAGAAGCTTCATGGCTATGATAGTTTATCTGTGGTTGATCCCAATAGTAATTACTACTTTAAGTTTAATAAAGAAGCCTATAACGATGTTGTCCAGTATAGGGTGGACCTAATTACGCGGATTAACAGAGAATTTGTTGAGTTTGTAAAAGAGTTAAACGAAAAGCGGGACCTAGAAAGTGAAATCTACCTGACTGTTATTGATAGTGTCATGGATGAAGAGATCGTAGAAAGTATAGGAATCGATTCATACGCGTTTGCAAAAATGGTTGAGGAATATGATATTAAGATGATCATTGAAGATCCCTATAAGTTTTGGGATCAGGGCCCTGAACGGTATACACTTATGAGTGGAGAATATGCAAAGTTAACTGCGAATATTAAAGATATTATATTCGACATCAATATTATAGATAGAAATATTTTAGAAAAGCCAGGAGAGGTCTATTATCCGACAGACAAACAAACAGGTATTGAGTTGTTTGTACTTGCATCAAACGCCAGTTTAAACTCAGGCGTGGTATGTCTATATGCCTATAATACTGTAAAAGATAGTGATTTAGCTTATTTACCTTATGCTGTAGCGTTTAGGGTAGAAGTAAAAACGACTATTGATGCAGGTATAAAAAAGTACACATCATCAGGTAAAGAGAAGTTTAAGTTATTAGTTGATACCCGTGGAAAAGATGTCTATGTAGATGGTGAGCAATGGGCGCTCTACTCAGACACTTACGTTATTGTTCCAAAAGGCAACAGAGAAATTGTTGTCAGGGACAGGGAGCAAAAAGGAATTAATGAAGGTATTGACTCAGATAAACAAGTTGTTAATCATGTTACAGACTTCACAGCAGACATTATTTTTGCCAATACAGACGGAAATAAAAGTGAAATTGCTTATCATGACAATGGGAATGTGTATATGAGTTTAAACTATAAACCAGAACGGATTTACATCGATAATGAAGAGGTATTTATTAAATACATCTTTAATGATGGCACCTTCGTTTATACTTTACCTTCTGGGTACAATACCGTTCAATTGGAAGGGGAGATGCATTCAGAGGTTATAGATATTATCTTTGGAAACCGTGTTGTGAATATTCATAATAAGGAATCTCTTGAGGGTGAAATGATGGTCAGTGTGACTGATTTTCTTTCAAATGTGAATATAGAGTTTGAATACAACAGCGAATTCAAAACCATTTCATTTAACAACAGAGGATATTTCGTTTGGATGCAGGCAAACAATATGACTGCCTTGGCCAATTCAAAAGATGTTCAACTCACTTCCAAACCATACATGAAAGACGGCCTGCTCTATGCGCCGGTTAAAAGTTTGATGGAACTCCTAAACTACAGGGTAGATTGGGATGGGGAACACAGCATTATTTATATTCATTAAAGTATAAAACTTGAGTATAGAACTTGAGCATAATGAATTCTTAGAACAAAAATGCCTCACGCCTTTCGTTATAAATCTGGATTGATTTATAAAGGAATTTGTGAGGCATTTATACTTCAATTAATAATAGGGGGACCTATATTAAATAATTGATTAAATGAATACTCTATATTTATTAATCATCTCTTCATCAAGCTCAATACCAAGACCAACGCCTGTTGGTACGGTTAAGTATCCGTTATCGAACTCAATAGGCGTTTTAACTAAAAACTGATTCAGAGGAGAGGTACTCTGTGAGAATTCAATCAAATCAGTTGTTTCACATGCTGCTAAAAAGTGTGCAGTTGCAGCCGTTAAAATACCTGTACTGAAACCATGTGGTACAAGTTTTACATCATATTTTCTTGAAAGCTCATACACTTTTAGAGATTCAGTAATACCGCCACAACGTGTAACGTCGGGCTGTACCAGATCAGGTTTTCCAATTTCTAAAAAGCTTTCAAACTCGTGCAGGGTTGTAAGAGTTTCCCCTCCAGCGATCATAGGTTTAATATTCTCGCCTAGGTTCTTATAGCCTACAAGGTCATCAGACCCAATCGGCTCTTCTATCCAGTTAAGATTTAAGTGGTTTAAGCGTTCAGCCATCATGAGTGTATGTTCTGGCGTTTTCCACTTAGCAGCCAAATCAATCTGAAGTTCAAAGTCATCTCCAGCTTCTTCTCTAACGGCTTCAATAATTGCAACATCTAGGTCCGGATCATCTCCTAAAACACCACCGCCAAATTTTAGACTCTTAAAACCTTTTTCTTTTAGATCTTTAACAATAAGTTTATTCTCTTCAGGGGTATCTGCAGGTATAAATGTACCGTAGGCCTTTAATTTGTCTCTGTACTTGGTTCCTATAACTTCACAGACAGGTTTATTTAAGTGTTTGCCTTTAATGTCCCATAGGGCAATGTCAATAGCACTTATAGCATGGATGCCGGCACCACGACGTCCTAGATAATTTGACCCTTCGTACATTTTGTTCCATAGATATTCTATTTCAAGTGGATCTTCTCCGATTAGCAGTTCCTTTAGTCCAAAACATGCTAGGTTTGAGTTCGGTGTTTCTATAACGCTTTTAACAACCATAGGGGATGAATCCGTTTCACCTAGGCCGTATATGCCTGAATCCGTATGCACTTTTACGACAACTGCATCTTCACCCCATACACATCGTGTGCCAATAGGTGGAACTCTTAGGCATATAACCTCAACATCTGTAATTTTCATAGTACCTCCAAATAAGTTTGATAGTCTAGTGGGAATCAATTTTGTGTCCACAGCTACTAATAATGCAAAATGCATGCCAATTGAACACAGTTCAATTGGCATGCATGGATTATTTGTTAGTCTTCTATATATTTTTTAATAAGTTTATGTGCTCGAGTTTGTGTTACACCAAGGTGTTCAGCAAGTTTTCTTGAGGAGTCATGAATCTCATAAGCCTTCTTCACAATATATTCTTCATAACGCCCCAGCCTTTCGTCAAAAGTATAGTTTTCGTCATCTCTAGAGTTGTCGAGTATGCCAAAAATGTTACTTGGGAGGTGACAGACGTCAATGACAAGACTGTCTACTGTTACAACAAGGCGCTCAATTAAGTGGCTGAGTTCCCTCACATTTCCTTTCCATTCATGTTCCAGCAGGATGTGTGTAACACGGGTCGAAAGCTGCCTATTCACATCGTATTTTTTGTTGAACTGGTTAAGGAAATAGTTGAGTAAATGCAGGATATCCTCTCTTCTTTTACGTAAGGGAGGAATATATATTTCCAGTATGTTTATTCGGTAATAGAGGTCTTCTCTAAAGGTTCTGGCATCTACCATATGTCTAAGGTTTTTATTGGTGGCACATATAATTTTAACATCCACTTTAATAGGGGTATGTCCGCCAACTGGAATGAACTCTTTGTCTTGTAATACAGTTAGGAGCTTAGCTTGAGCCAGCAATGGAAGCTCTGAAATTTCGTCTAAAAAGAGTGTGCCTTTGTTAGCAATCTCAAGAAGTCCCTTTTTACCAGTGGTTTTAGCCCCGGTGAAAGCCCCTTTGCTGTAGCCAAAGAACTCAGATTCGAAGAGTTCCTGAGGAATACTCGCACAGTTTACATTAATAAAGGGTTGGTCTGTACGAGGGCCTAGTTTATGCATGTGTTTGGCAATCATAGACTTGCCTGTACCGGATTCACCAGTAATAATACAGGTTGTATCGATCTTACAGACACGTTCAACCAGCTTCATGACGTGTTTCATTTCATCACTGATTGCAATGGGGTCGTGAAGGTCATCAAAGGTATAATCAGAGGACAAATATTGAGGATTATAAAGGTCAACATTGTTGATCTCATCACGTACATTCATAATCACATATTTTATGTTGTCATTTTCATCAAAGATAGGGACTGCAATGGTTAGAAGCTCTGTATTTGTATACGTTTTCTGACGTATGGCCATGGCTTTTTTCTTTTCATAAACAGTTGGTAATACAGATGGGCCCCACCAGTCTTCATAAAGGTCAAAAAAACTCTTGCCGATCATTTCTTCAGGTTGGACATTATAGTGGCGTTTGCAGGCTTGATTGATATATACAATTTTATAATTGTGGTCGTATATGAGAACCTCGTCATACATATTATCGATGAGTGCGAAAAAATTGTCTTCATTGAGACCGTAAAAATTTGACCAATTCATGATGAAACCCCCTTGTAATCATGTGATCTGTAAATCTAATTTAAGTATATCAGAGTGAATCAGCACGTACAAACCGCTAATCAAGCCAATTTCAAGAAACTGAGTTGTTATCAACTCACACCTAAGATTTATGCCCTAAAAACCGAGTCGATAACGCATCGGTATTTTCAGATAATAATTGGAGTCTTTATTTATTCACAGGAATTATGAATAAAATTAAAAGAATATCAATAAATAAAATAGAATTGAGAGCGGATTCTCAATGATTTAAGAACCAAAAGAACTTTACCTAATACACTAAAATGCTTGATAAAAGAATCTTTCACTAAAAGCTTCATCTAATAGAGCATAATTGATCAAAATAATCGTTATTCGTTTCAAGGTATGACTGATTGACAAATAAAAAGTTGGCATCGTACTTGCGTTATTATACTTACGTCTAGACAAAAATATTTTATTTATTTGATTTAATTCATTGAATCATTATTCGTATTAGGAAAGAAATGGGGATAACACCATTTGGTGTTATGAAGTTTCTAAGGAGGTTACACTGTGGACAAAAGAATTGATAAGCTGCTTATCGCAGCAAGTTTAGTTCTGGTATTAACTGTAGTAGGATTTTTATTCTTCCAACCAGACACTGCTCAAGCTGTTGCATCAAAGATTTTTGGTAACATGACAAGCTGGTTTGGATCATTCACATTATTATTTACGCTTTTAGGATTCTTCCTACTTGTGTATGTTGCAATCAGTAAGTACGGTGACATTAAACTTGGGGACGATGCACCGGAATACTCAACATTCAAATGGGTTTCCATGATGATCTCTTGTGGTCTTGGATCAGCAACGGTCTACTGGGCATTTATTGAATGGGCATACTATATTGGCACACCGGGACTGGGTATTGAACCATTCTCTCAACAAGCATTTGAAATGGCACTACCTTATAACATGTTCCACTGGGGCTTTAGTGCTTGGACACTATATGCACTTGTTGGTCTTCCGATGTGTTACCACTTCTATATTAGAAAGAATAAAGGTCTTAGCCTAAGTTCAATGGTAAGTGAAATAACTGGAATTAAACAAGATGGAATTATAGGTAGAATTATTGATGTTATGTTCATCTTCATTTGCTTTGGCGGCTTAAGTATTACTCTTGGCGTTTCTGTACCACTTGTTTCTCAAGTACTAAGTGCAGTAATGGGTATTGAGCCAAGCTTCATGATGAATATTATTCTGATTCTTATCATTTCAGTGGTGTATTCTTTAAGTTCATATATTGGACTACAAAAAGGTATGGCAATGATTTCAAACATGAACACAAAACTAGCGATTGTTTTCTGTATTGGTATTATCGTTGTTGGACCTGGACTGTTCATTATTGCAAATACAACAAATGCACTGGGTCTAATGCTGCAAAACTTTATTCAAATGAGTACCTATACAGACCCTATTGGTCAGTCAGGCTTCCCACAGTCATGGACGATATTCTACTGGTTATACTGGATCACTTACGCACCATTTACAGGGATCTTTATTGCAAAAGTATCTCGTGGTAGAACCATTCGTTCGGTTGTAATCAACACCATCGTAAGTGGTAGTACGGGTTGTTTCTTATTCTTCGGTGTCATTTCGAGCTTAAGTTTAGACCGTCAAATAAAAGGAATGGTAGACATGGTAGGCATGCTTGCCAATGGTCAAGACACAGTGGCTATTATCGAAGTATTGCGTACACTACCTATGAGTTCAATCTTCATGATTATATTCAGTATTGTATCTATTCTGTTCCTTGCTACAACACTGGATGGGGCAGCATTTACTATGGCTGCAACTGCAACAAAGGGTCTTGAAGATGGGGAAGAACCACACCCAATGCACCGTCTGTTCTGGTGTATTACACTGGCAGTTGTTCCTCTAACAATGATCTTTATTGGAGCCAACCTGAATACCATTAAAACAGCAGCAATTATTACAGGGGTTCCGATCATCTTTATTATGATCATTATGATCTATGGTTGGATGAAGTGGATGAGAGAAGACAAGGTAACTGTACTTGCACATCCTGAACCAGCTGAAGTAGAGCAAACAGCATAATAGAAAGTTTAATCATAAAGGAGTAACTACATGAATCGATTTGTGAAGATGCATGAAAAAGACATGGTTGCAACGGCTTTGGTTGATCTTAAAAAAGGTCAAACTGCTCAGATCTATTCAACTGACAATGTCCTAATTGCAGAGTGTGAAGCGACTGAGCATATTCCGTATGGCAACAAAATTGCGCTCCATGAAATAAGTGCTGGAGATCAGGTTATTAAATACGGAGCTGTTATTGGAACCTGTACACGTTCTATAAATGTTGGTGAACTCGTTCATGTTCATAATGTGAAAAGCAATGTTGTTGATATTCCACCTGCATTTAAAAGTGAAATACTCAGACAAATGAATGTGGAAATTGAGGAGGCGTAGTCAGATGAATTTTAAAGGTTACGAAAGACCAGACGGTTCCGTTGGTATTCGCAATAGATTTCTGATCGTCTCTGTGGATGAATGTTGTGACGGTATTGCACGTGCTATCGCAAAGGAATCAGAGGAAGCTGTTGTATTAACCAATGCTTACACTTGTATGTTGGGTGGCAACGAAGAGACACTGAATCAAATGATAGCCAATGCTGAAAATCCCAATGTTGCAGCTGTTCTTGTCCTTGCAATGGGATGTGGTAGCATTTTACCTGAACAAGTAACTGGCCCTCTTAAAAAGACTGGAAAGCCTGTGGAGTCTCTTGTTTGCCAAACTGAAGGTGGAACAAGAAGTACAGTTGATACAGGGATTAAAATTTTAAAAGATTTCGAGACATATATTGATGGTTTAGAAATTAAGGATTTCCCTGTAAGCAGACTTGTTGTAGGCATTAAATGTGGTGGTTCTGACACAAGCTCAGGAATAGCTTCAAACCCAAGCGTTGGACTCGCGGCAGATATGCTGATTGATCAAGGTGGTATTTGCATTGGTGGTGAGCTGTTTGAACTTCAAGGCTGTCAAGAAGAGCTCAAAGAGCGTGCAGTTACACCTGCTGTCTTTAATAAAATTGACCGCTTGATCGAGAATGAAAGACTGCGCTGGAGTGTAGAAGGCACAGATGTTGAAACCATGAGTATAGGCAACAGCATTGGTGGTCTTACTACCATTGAAGAAAAGTCATTGGGTGCGATGCATAAGTTTGGAAGCAAAGAGATTGTAGACATTCTTGAAATCAATGATAAAGTGGTTGAAAAGCCATCTAAGTCAGGTTTCTATTTGTCTGAAGCAACCATGTTATGTGGTGGTGCTGGTGTAAACTATACGTCTTACGGTGCCCACATGATATTATGGACAAGCGGTGCAGCTGGATTTGAGAATCCACTGGTTCCTGTAATACGTGTAAGTGGCAATGAAGATCTGATCAATGATGACATTGATGTTGATGCAACGGGTATCATGAATGGAAAAGAAAGTCTTGAGACTGTCGCTTCAAGAGTCTTTGATAAAATGATTGATGTTGCAAGTGGTTCTAAAACACAGCTTGAAGGACTAGGTGGATCAACATTGACCCTTTACCAGAAAGACCAGAGGTTAGATACACTTCTTCATATTCGGTGCAGTAAATAGAAAACACAATAATATTTGATTAAGTTATGCCCCTAAACCGTTTTATAGTTTAGGGGTTTTTCATTGCTGTAGGACTACCCAATGTTACATATTTATTAATAAGGGTAAATAAAATGAAGGGGTATTATGATGTGAAAACAAATGTATATGAAAAATATGAGGTGGGAGGCATATCATATGCGTAAAAAAACGGCTTGGTTATTAATCTTCGTAATGATGTTTGTATCAGTCTTATCGGGGTGTGGGCCTTCTCAAGAGAGTCCAGAGTTTTCTGAAACACAAATTGAAGGGGACGTGGAAAATAAAGATGTTGTTGAGGAAAAATCGAGTACGGCTGAAAGTGAAATTACAAATTATGATCGTGAACCAATCATAAATATGCAGTTTACAACAAATGAATCAACGCAGCTGGCACTTGCTGAGAGTGATGACGCATACATGTCAGCACTGGGAAGCCCATTTTACATATCTAGTGTCTTTACAGACCTGCTTGAAAACAAATCCTATGTTGAAAATAGACGAGAACTGATTGATGAAATTCTAACAGATAGTGCACTGATAAATGAACTGGTCCCAAAGATTGAAAATATAACAAATGAAAACAGAAACGATCTTTTTGGTTTATTTGACAGCTTTATTGAAGAAGACCTTGAATTACCGTATATCTACACGGCATCAAATCGGTATACGGAACTCATGGCTCAGGAAAGTTTAACTGAAGCCCAATTAGACGGTATTGTATTTGATGGGTACGATACTTTAACCGATGGTTGGATGGCGTATAAATACGCACAACTATCTTTAAAATTAGGTGTTCAGCATTTGGACCGTCTAGATTGGATCATGATAGATGGTGCCAATTTAACACATGCTGCAAAAGCACATGAGAATGAAGCCTTAATGAATGTAAGCAAATATTTTGAAGAAGGTATTCAAAATACTGATAAAAAAGTTGGAGAAGATCTTGGAAATTTAGCAGAAGCCGTGTTACGTGTTGAAGCTGGTTTTACAAGCCTAAAAATGTCTGACGAGTACATGAGTCTTGCTGCAATGAAATTTTTACAAGGACAGATCCCAGAAATGCGCAGTGGTGTGCTTAATCTTATACCAGATGACGTACTTACATCGGATGACATTGAAGCCATGTCAGCATTTGTCGATGTACTTGAAGGATATGCATATGGAGCAGAACTACTCTACTTAGAAGATTCATCATTTGAATTGGCACTGGAAAAAGATGAATGGTTAAACTACGTGAAGGCAACTGAAACAAAGTGGTATGAAAATATGACTCCTATTGCATATGCCGCAGCTAGTGAACAGATATTGGCTGAGTCCAGTGCGTATAATAAAAAAGCAAGTGAAGCTCTTGCAAAATCAAAACCCAAAATTGAAGAAAAAGTGGGCTGGTTGGGTCGAGCATGGAGTGCTACCAAATCTGCAGCAGTTGGTGTTCGGCAAACTGTTGGAGCAGTATTAGACACGACTTCAGCTCTTACTAAAAGTGGTATGGATATAGGAATGGGTTTATATTATGGTGTCGATGCAAAAGATGTCGTTGAGACCATAGACGAAAACATCACTAAAGTTGGTGATAATTTTAGAAAGGGTATATCGGGTTCAACAGTCCTTGGAGATAGCAAAAAAATGATTGAGGCAGTTGAGGGCGTCTCCGGAACAATTGCAAAATCAGTGATTGGAGATAATGCTGTAAGTAGTGGCATCGACAACACTTCTAAATTTATTACAGGTATAGCAACGGGTTTTGCAAAAGGTGTGTTTGACCTGGCAAATGCAAAGACCACAGGTGGAGAAAAATTAAATGCAGTATTTGATGTAGCAACAAGTTTTATTAGTTTTAGTAAAGTAGCTAAGTTTGTTGGAAAACCATTTGTTAAACTGGGTGCAGCTGCAACCAAGGCGGCTGGATCAGCACTTGGAAAAATAGCTCAAGTTGCTAAAAAAGGTGTCACAGTTCTTGCAAAAAAAGGCGCTAAGTTCATGCAGAAAGTACCAAAATTATTTAATGCAGCACAGAAATCTAATTTTGCAGGTAGCATTAAATCATTTGGGACCGCTTTATTTAATGGTGCTAAGAATATTGGTTCTAAAGTAAGCAATATTATTATAGAAAAAACAAGTAAAGTTGCATCAAGTGTTAAAAGCCTGACTCAAAAGGCAAAAGACAGTTTTAAATCACTAACCGTAAAAAAATATCCTATTGGTGAAAAAATATCAAACAAACTGGGTGAGTGGGGTAAAAGTTTTAAAGATATCTTTAAGAAAGAGATCGGAAATAACGTTGATGAGTTTGCAGAAAATTATGCAGAAAATGAAGGCTGGAATACCGTTAAGGAAATGGTGTTACTCACCGAAACTGCATTTGATTCTGTTGAAGAAAGAACCAACAGAGATAATTCCAATGACCTGATGGAAGCCAAAAGAAATAGCAGACTGCCGTCATCAAAAGAAGCCAAAGAAGCAGAGCAAACAGCTGATGAATTTATGGAAGATGCTATGGATGAAACAATTACAGACGAAATGATGGAAGAAACTACTGAAGAATTAAATTCAGATGAAAGCGCAGATGTTGAAGATATGTCAACAAAGACTGATGATCATGAAGCAGAATCTGAAGTAGGTGCAGAAGAAATTGTTGACGACATGACTGAAGAAATGACAGAAGATAGTTCAGACAATGATTCAGATGAAAATTTAGAAGATAATTCAGGCGATTCTACAGAAGAAATGTCAGACCAATCAACTGAAACGAAAGCAACTACAAATGCATCAAGTGGCAGTGGAGAAGCAGGCGTTTACCAAGGTGTTTATACAGGCATCGCTTTAGAAATGGTGTTTTATGATACAGAAAGTGGTAATATGTCTATACCATTAGGTGCTCAGCACAGTAACTGCAGAATGACTATACGTGCAGACGGATATGTGCAATCAGAACTTGAAATTTTTGGTACTGGCATGGTTGACTTTGGCGCAGATTTTGTATCTTCTTTCCCAGCTGAACTCAAAGGGAACACCATGACATACTACTTTGTTGACGACGAAGGTGATAAATCGACAATCACGGGATCAATATCAGAAAGTGCTTACACAGGAACGATTGGGATTTACTCTGGAACAAATCAGCAAATAGGACATATAACATTTAATGCTACACGATAAATAAATAAGCCACTCACCCCGTTTATGTGAGTGGTGTTTTTAATTTCTTGTGTTTTTAACTAAAAAAATGGTAATTATTAATAATGAAAGAAATACAATGAAACAGCTACGATGAAACAATTACAATAAAACAATTACAATGAAGCTGTTAAAAGGGAGGGGAACATATGAGTAATTTAATGCGTATATTAAGTGAACAGTATGTTATTTATCCCGATAAAGTTGATAGCTTACGAAAGTATATACATAATAAATTTCCCGAGGCCCATGACAACGAAATTGTTTTGAAAGATGCTCTTGAAAGGTTCCTATCAAAGTCTCTGATTCCAATTGAGGATAAACTGAACAGTATTGTTCGTGATCAACTCGTAAATCAAGTTGTTTTGAATCCGAGTGAAGGTCTAACCAATGAGAGTTTGTTCAAAAAAACTGTTGAAGTGTCATATAACCATACCGGTTATATGACAATGCAAGTTATGGAGTCAATATCTGATTGGATTGAAGAAAATCAGAGGGATTATTTATTAGAGAACGATTTAGCAACACTGGACAATGTGATAAATGACTATGTAAATGAAGTTGTGACAATCATAGAAGAAGAGCAAAAGAAATTATATAACCAAAGAGAACTGAATAAACTTGTTTTATATGAACAATTAGCACGGGTTAAGACCAGTTGTATTAAAAGTTTTGCCGCAGAAGAGCGTAAACTAGAAGAGCGTAAACTAGAAGAGCGTAAACTAGAAGAGCGTAAACTAGAAGAACTTAAACCCAATGAGATAGACCATAGTTTTAATGAGATCTTGGCAGAAAATGAACCAGAGCCACTATCAAAAAACGATTTGGCTTTATTAATTAGAAAGTACATGACTGAGCAGTTTAATAAAATGCGTGACCCTAATAATATTTTTTATAGAGTTTTAAAATCACTTGTTAGGTCTGGGTTCAAAATCACATTAAACACAATTTCTATAATTAAATCTGAAACTGGAAAGCATGTCAGAATAATGGTGAACAGACTGAGCATACTGACTAAGGCTATAGAAAGATTTGATTATTTAAGTGCAATTCAGTCGATCAAAAAAAATATTTTGAATGTAAAATTTGGTTATTTGTACATGAGCACACTCGTTTTAATGAGCATGATGATAAATAACACTCTGTCATATGAAAGACATCCAGAGTTACAGCCACAATTTTTAGAGCCAATAAGAACCGAGTATGACATCGTAAATGAATTCAAACCGCACACATGGGAACAGGCTATAGATGAACATAAGTCGCTAAAATTAATCCATGATAATTATTGGATGGTTGAGAAGGAGGACTACAATCCGTTTCCTTTTACCGAACTTAATTGGTCTGAGCTAAGAAGGTATTTGCGGTCTTACAATTCAATACTGGCTGAATCGCCTTATTTTGAAGTCATAATAGATGTCGGTATGGATAAGAATCTTGATCCAAGGCTTTTATTTGCAATTACAGGTCAAGAGCAGTCGTTTGTGCGAAAAGGCTCAACAAACGATATACGAATTGCTAATAATCCATTTAATGTGTATACAAGCTGGAAGGCCTATAACACTGAAATTCAAGATAGCACAGAAATAGCAGCGAACACAGTACTCAATGTAATGAAACGTACACCGTCAGACATGCACCCAATTCGTGCGCTTAATAAAGTGTATGCTGAAGATGAACGATGGTGGATTGGTGTTGACTATTTTTATAATGAAATGCTAGAAATGAATATGGGGAGACAATGATGAACTTGTCGAACTTATGAATACGTTAAAACCATTAGAATAAATAAAATCGAGGTAAAAATGACATCAGAGAACTTACACATAAGAATTGAACGTGGAAATGAAAACAATATTGATATGATCCACGCATATCTGCAAGAAGATTTTCCACCAGAAGAGTTAATTACATTATCACATTTTAAAGACATCTATAATAAAGGGAAGTATGTATTATACTTAGTCAAAGATAAAACTTCCAATGACTTGGTGGGTTACTTTACCTTGTTCTTGATAGATGACCTAAAGTTTATTTGGCTGGACTATATTGCTATACTTAAATCTTTTAGAGGGCAAGGCTATGGGAGTCTAATTCTTAAAGAACTTTTTAGAATGAATGAAAATAAGTACAAAGGTGTTTTTATTGAGGTAGAACACCCAGATGAAAATGACAGTATACATTATTTGGATCAGTGCAAGCGGGTGTCATTTTATGAAAGACTGGGTGCAGAGCACATTCCTCTTAATTATAGACTTCCAAGAGGCGAAGTAGGCTTACCCTTAAGACTATATTTTAAGACCTTAAGTGGGACTGAAATGATTTCAGCTGTCGAAATTAAAGGTGTTATTGAGTCTGTATTTGAATATACTCATTTAGATGTGGAGAATAGACATATGATATACGAACAATTTGTAGATGAAATTCTGTCTTTTAGAATAGAAAATGATTTTTAGTCTTTTATAAAAAAAATTAACAATAAGTAATTTCAATTTAGTGAGACTTTTAATAAGTCTTATAATTTGAAATTGCTTATTTTTATTTTTTGCCAACGCATTTAAAAATTGGTATCAAAGTTGCATAATACTTAGGTATAATAAAAACGGAGGTAAGTTGAATGCCAAAATCGTACATTTTTTTAATGTTTTTCTTTATTTACTCTCTGGCCTTACTTTTTTTCGGAAAGAAGGGTTACAAGGAAATTGAGACAATCGATGACTTCTTTTCTGGTGGTCGTAATATGAGTTTGTTTGCATGTATATCTACTTTTTTAGCAACGTGGTTTAGTGCTGCGTCAATACAGGGACTAACAGGTGCGATTTATACTTATGGATCAACGTTTATTTTATACTCTGTCATCCCTTGGTTTTTAGGTGCCTTCTGTCTAATTTTAATTGTGAAAAAGTTACGGCAAAGTGGTGCAATGACAATACCCGAATATCTGAATAAAAGATACGATTCTCAGCTGCTTCAGATTGTGGGTGGAATCATCGTAATGGTCAATTTTGTAATGTACTTAATCATTCAGATTAGAGGATTTGGTCTTGTTATCTCAGAATTTCTTGAAATATCCTATTCTCTTTCAATTATTATTGTCTACATATTTGTACTATACACAACTTTCGGAGGTATGTTCTCCATAGCAAAAAGTGATGGATTTAATAGTTTTATTATAATAGTAGGTGTACTAGTTGCTATGACTGTTGTTCTTAACAAAATAGAAGGCCTTGGTGAGATAATTGCACAAGCGAGAACAATAGAAGGTTATTCAATTTTAGGAAATGATTATTATACACCTAAAGGGTCGCTCCTAAAACCGCTTGCAGGTGGCAATATGACCATTTTTGGTCTAATATCAGCTTTTTTTGGTTGGGGCATTGGACTGGCATCCAACCCACAATATACTGTACGAATTATTGCTGCTGAGGACGACAAAACTGCAAAAAAAATGATTATCTATTCAGTAATGATTCTAAGTGGTATTTACATAGCAATTCTTATTATTGGTTTAGGAAGCCGTGTGCTCATGCCTACAGTTGGAAGTATTAACTCAATTGATGCGCTCTTTCCATATGTTTTTAATTCACAGTTTCCCCCAATCATTAGTGGTGTTGTTCTTTTGGCGATTATGGCAGCAGCAATTTCGACTGCAAACTCACAACTTTTAGTTGTCTCAGGGAGTTTCGTTTATGACATTTACAAGATGTTAGAGCCAGGTGAAAACAGTGACGAAAAGTTATTGTTGTTAGGTCGCATTGTAGTATTTATTGCTGGCAGTATCTCTCTCTGGTTGGCACTTTCGCCGCCTGAGAGTTTGATTATCTATGGAGCGTATATTTGGGGAGTATTTTCGACAGTGTTTTTCTTACCTTTATATGGAGGATTATTCTGGCCAAGAGCAACAAAAAATGCTGCAATATTGAGTATGATTTCAGGACTATCAACCATGCTGATTCTAATAATAAATGGGTGGAAAGCACAACCATTATTTAAGATTAATCCGGCCCTACCGAGTGTGGTTCTTGCACTAGTTGTATTTGTAAGTGTTAGTTTATATGAGGAGAAAATAAATGAAAATAACGATTGAAAATAAAATCCTCATACCCTTTGTAATGCTCTTTTTTTTATCACAAGTAATTTTATTGGTGACATCATTTAGAAATGATTATCAACTCATAATTAATAATCAATACAGAAACATGGATGTATCAGTACAACAGCTGATAAGATATCTGGATTATAGTTTTGAAAACAATGAAATGGACTATGACAATCTTCCAGAAGTGATTAGCAAAATTAAAAACATAATGGAGAGTCGAATCATAGTTGAAAACCATGAAGAAACACTACTTAATGAATCCAATTATGTAATAGATCTTGAATCGTTGGAACAAGTAAACATAAATAATGGTGTAACGCATCTAATAAATACGGACTACTTGTTAAGTCAGTATTATTATGCGCCTTTAGACTGGTCAATAACAATTATTGAAGACAAAAATGCACTTTTATCTTATTTTTATGAATCATATAAATACAACATATTAACAGGCATTATTTTCTTAACATTATCGCTTCAAATTACAGTGTTTATTGCAGCCAACATTACCAACCCAATAAAAAAACTTGTCAAGTTTTGTTCGACTATAGGAGAAGGGAATAACGAACGTATTCTTCTGAATAGAAAAGATGAAATTGGACAGTTGAATAGTGCTTTCAATAAAATGCTCGACCAGTTAGAAATATCAAAAAACGAGCTATTGGTTGTTAAAAATTATAATCAGAATGTACTTAACAGTATAGAAAAAGGGATTGTTACTTTTGATAAAATGGGTCGAAGAATATCTTCAAATCCTCATGCAAATGATTTAATAGAAGATTATCGTGAATACTATTGTTCTGATTGCACGGTAGAGACGATGATAAAACAACGTATTCAAAAAATTACAGAAAATGATTTTGCTGAATATGAGCAATTTGAATTTACAAATAGAAATAAGACGGATGTCCGATTCCTAGATTGCTATATATCAGTTATGCATGACGATAACATGGGTGTTCAAGGCTACATTTGTAGTTTTAATGACGTCACTCATAGAAAAAAGATTGAAGAGCGTATGCAGCGATCAGATCGCTTAGCTACAGCAGGGCGTCTAGCATCTGGAGTAGCACATGAAATTAGGAATCCACTGACAGGTATGCGGACGTCTATGCAGGTATTAAAGAAACGACTTGGACAGGATCTTGAAGAGAAAAATACTGTTATTATAGATAGAACCATAAGGGAAATTGACCGAATAAATCATTTGATATCGGACCTATTAGGCTATTCAAAACCAACGCTACACGCACCGAAATCGGTTTTAGTCGGTGAGAGTATTCGTTCAGTCATATCACTACTGGAGAATGACATTAAAAAACGAAATGTTAATATTCATATTGAACATGATGAGAATGAGAATAACAAGATTAGGTTTTATATAGATCCAAATCACCTTCATCAGATACTTCTTAATCTGGTTAAGAATGCACTGGATGCAGTGCCAGCTGAAGGGACTATATTAATAGATTTCCAAAAAAATGAACTCGATGGACGAGGTGAGATTAACATTACAGATAATGGTGTTGGTCTTGCCCCTGATAATATCGGGAAAATATTTGATCCGTTTTTCACACTAAAAAATGAAGGAACAGGACTCGGTTTATCCGTGGTTCATGAACTCGTTGGTAGAAATCATGGTGACATAAATATTAGCAGCAGTCTTGGTAAAGGAACGGTTGTAACTTGTGAGTTTGATCTTGGAGGATTAGAGCATGAATAATCGTGTAATGGTTATAGATGATGAGGAATCTATACGCTTTTCGTTAAAGGAAGGGTTAGAAGACTTGGGGTATGTTGTTTCTACGGTTGAGTATTTGAATGATGCTAAAACTGAAATTGCTGACTTTTTACCTCAAGTGATCTTATTAGATATGCGTTTGAAAGATGGAAATGGCCTTGATTTTATTGAATATATTAGAGCGATGGATGACGAAATAAAGATAATAATAATAACAGCCTATGGCGATGTTGAGTCTGCGGTTAAAGCAATGAAACTAGGCGTAATGGAATACGTTGTTAAACCATTTGACTTAGAAGAAATTGAAGTGCTTGTTGAACGTGCTATTGAGCAATATCAGCTGAACCGACGTGTAAAAATATTCGAAGAAGAAAAAGAAAAAGGACGTCACCGTATTTTAACTGAAAATAATAAGATGAAAGAAATGTTAGAAGCGAGCATACGTATAGCAAATCAAAGTGAGATAACCGTATTAATAACGGGTGAAACCGGTTCGGGAAAGGAACTCATGGCAGATTTTATTCATATGAATAGTGATCTTAGACATATGCCAATGGTAAAAATTAATTGTGCTACTCTTCCTAAAGATTTGTTCGAAAGTGAATTGTTTGGACATGAAAAAAATTCTTTTACAGGTGCAGGTCAGTTAAAAAAAGGTCTTTTTGAAATCGCTGAAGGTGGGAGTATATTTTTAGATGAAGTAGGAGAAATTCCACTAGAGCAACAGGCAAAACTTTTACGTGTTCTTGAAGACAGAAAAATTAAGAGGGTTGGTGGGGTAAAGGAAATTCCAATATCTGTGCGAATTATTGCAGCGACGAATAGAAACTTGCTTGAAATGGTTAAACAAGGGTTATTTAGAGCTGACTTTTATTATCGCTTAAATGTTGTGCCTATTCAGTTGTTTCCTCTAAGGGAGCGCCCGGAAGATATTTTGTTGCTGGCTGAACACTTCTTAACTCACTTTAATAAAAAGTTTAATCGTTCTTTTGAGGGATTTTCAGATGAGGCAAAAAAGCTGATGATGGCATATATTTGGCCAGGTAATGTTAGAGAGTTGAGAAATCTTATTGAACGCGCTTGTATTGTAAATGACGGCAAGTGGATTCAGGCAATTGATTTTCCTATTTATCAGCACAGTGACATTAAAAGTGAAACACTTTCAGATGTGTTAAATGATTTGGAACGGGGACAAGCATTGGATTTACTTGATGTTTTGAATACCATAGAATCAGAATGTATTGATAAAGCACTTGCTGTAGCAAATGGTAATCAATCAAGAGCATCTGAGCTATTGGGTATAAGTCGTTTTACCCTAAAGCGTAGAATGGACAAAAACTGAAATTGAAATGATATTATATTTGATATATAAGTGAGCGATTTTTCTCAGCAATGAGCGAAAATGCTCACTTTTTTCTATTTATGGAAAGTATAATGCTGACTTTTACTGCTTTTCAAATTGGCACAATATTTGCAATTATTCATAAGTGGAGGTGTAACAATGAAAATTGATTTAAACAGTGACTTAGGTGAAAGCTTTGGGAATTATGAAATTGGCAAGGATGACGAAATTATTAAACTTGTAAGCTCGGTTAATATTGCATGTGGTTGGCATGCGGGTGACGCTAACGTAATGGCAAAAACAGTTAAGAGTGCAATAAAAAACAATGTTGCCATAGGTTGTCATCCAGGTTTCCCGGATTTAATGGGGTTTGGACGCAGAGGAATGCAGGTCAGTCCAGACGAGTTAAAAAATTATGTGAAGTATCAGATCGGAGCACTCAATGCATTTGTAGTATCAGAAGGTGGAAAACTACAACATGTAAAACCACATGGTGCTATGTATAACATGGCTGCTAAAGACAAAGTTCTAGCTGATGCCATAGCAGAAGCAATTGTAGAGGTTGATTCCAGCTTAGTACTGATGGGTTTATCAGGGAGTCAGTTGCTTAAAAGTGCGAAAGACAAAGGTTTAAAAACTGCAAGTGAAGTGTTTGCTGATCGAGCGTATCAGAAAGATGCAAGCCTGGTTCCAAGAAGCGTTGAAGGTGCTGTAATTCATGATAAGAACAAAGCTGTTTCTCAAGTGATTCAAATGATTACAGAAGGCACAGTAACAGCAATTACAGGTGAGGTTGTCCCACTACATGCAGAATCAATTTGTGTTCATGGAGACAGTGAACAAGCACTAGCGTTTATTGAATTAATCCATGAGCGATTGGAAAAAGAAAATATTAATATTAGGGCTTTGAAATAATTCTAAGGGGGATTAAAAATGAGTGAAGTAAGAGTAGAATCACATGATCAGAAGAAAGTTAAGAAAAAAAACAGTAATATGAGTGCATTATTTGGGGCAGCATTTATTATGGCTACATCTGCAATTGGACCTGGTTTCTTAACTCAAACGGCAACTTTCACACAGCAGTTTGCAGCTAGCTTTGCATTCGTAATTGTACTATCGGTGATATTAGATATTGGTGCACAAGTCAATGTTTGGAGAATCATTGGGGTTTCAGGTATGCGTGGTCAAGATATCGCAAACAAAATTGTGCCTGGCTTGGGACATCTAGTTGCTATACTCGTTGCACTAGGAGGCCTTGCATTTAATATTGGTAATGTAGGGGGGGCTGCACTTGGATTAAACGTATTAACGGGATTAAATATTAAACTCTGTGTAATGATCAGTGGCATATGTGGTGTGGGGATATTTATTAATAAAGATGCAGGTCCAGTTATTGATAAAGTAACCAAAGCTTTGGGTATGATGATGATTCTAATTGTCGGTTACATGGCTTTTGTCACAAAACCACCTATTGGTGAAGCTATATTTAGAACATTTGCTCCTGAAAATCCAGGATTACTTGTTTTCCCAACAATAACACTTCTAGGCGGAACTGTCGGCGGCTATATTACTTTCGCTGGTGGTCACCGATTGATAGATGCTGGAATTACGGGTGAGGAAAATCTTAAAGAGATAAATAAAGGCGCTGTTATGGGAATCTTAATCGCCTCTGTCATGAGAATACTATTATTCCTAGCAATTCTTGGTGTTGTTGTAAAAGGTGTACAACTTGATGCATCTAATCCTGCTGCGTCTGCATTCCAACATGGTGCTGGTCTAATAGGTTATAAATTCTTTGGACTTGTTTTACTTGCAGCTGGTCTTACATCAGTTATTGGTGCTGCATATACGTCAGTTTCTTTCCTAAAGACACTACATCCATCTATTAATAAGTTTGAAAGACAATGGATTATTGGTTTTATTGTTGCCTCTGCTACAATCATGACAATCTTAGGGAAACCTGCAAAATTACTCATTCTAGCTGGGTCACTAAATGGACTTATTCTACCTATAACAATTGGCGTTATCCTACTCGCTGCTAAAAGAAAAGATATTGTTGGTGATTACAAACACCCTACTTGGATGCTGGTTATCGGGCTTCTTATTGTTATTATAGCGGGTTATGCTGGGGCTATGTCATTGTCTAAAATGCAAATGCTTGTTCACTAGAATTGTCATATAAAAACATCGATTATAAATATTATTATATTGGGAAGGCGGGGTCTAGTGGCAGTAAAATATAGAATAAAAAATGCTGGAGACTGTGCAGTTACAGTTGAATTTGACAATGAAATCTCTGAAAAAGTGAATCAGCATGTTGTTCAGCTAAAAGAATCAATTAATAAGAGCAAACTAGAAGGAATTGATTCAGTAATTCCGACCTACAGGGCATTATTAATACAATATAATCCACAAAATATAACATATAGATTGTTACTGGATAAAATAGATGGATTCATAAATGGAATAGCTACTTCTGTTGATTCACATTCTAAGGTATTTGTGATTCCTGTCTGTTACGGAAGTGAGTTTGGACCAGATATAGATACAGTAGCCAAGCAAAATAAACTGATGCACGAAGAAGTCGTAAAAATTCATAGTGGTTTGGATTATAGGATATACATGTTAGGATTCACACCGGGTTTTCCCTACTTAGGGGGCATGGATAAACGAATTGAAACACCACGACTTGAGAAGCCAAGAACAAAAATACGTGCAGGTTCTGTAGGTATAGCTGGTGGTCAAACAGGTATTTACCCTATTGACAGTCCGGGTGGGTGGCAAATCATTGGCAGAACGCCTCTTATGCTTTTTGATAAAGAAAAAGAAAGTCCCATATTGCTAGAGGCTGGGTCTTATATAAGGTTCAAACCAATAGATATGGAAACTTATCTTAAGATTGAAAAAACAATCAAACTAGGAACGTATGAGCCAGAAATTGAGTTCATGAATAAAGGAGGGGTCTAGAATGACGACAATTCAAGTTTTGAATCCAGGTATTCATTCGACCATTCAGGACCTAGGTAGAAAAGATTTCCTTCAATATGGAGTGCCTTCCGCTGGTAGCATGGATGTATATGCACATAGAGTAGCCAATTTACTTGTAGGTAACTTAGAACATGCACCTGTTTTAGAGCTAACAGCATTTGGTGGCAGTTATGAGTTTTCAAATCGAACTATAATTAGCATAACTGGCGGTGATATGTCTCCTTTGCGCAATGGTCATGAAAAACTATTAATGTGGAGAACACATGTTATGAACGCTGGAGATCGACTGAGTTTCGGTGGTGTATCAAAAGGATTTAGGACATATATTTCAGTTGTTGGTGGATTTGATATTCCATTGGTACTAAAAAGTAGATCAACGTATACGCGTGGCGGCCTTGGTGGCGTTGAAGGTAGGCCACTTAAAAAAGGTGACATCCTGAAATCCTGCAAAGTGGATGTTGATCCATATCAATTGCTTGGGCGTTTTGTACGTGTAAAGTTGATTCCAGAATATAAAACGGATGTAACCCTTAGAGTTATTTTGGGACCACAAGAGGATCAGTTCACGCGTAAAGGTATTGCTGACTTCTTTGGCAACAACTATAAAGTAACTGGAGATTCAGACCGTATGGGATATAGGCTTGAGGGAAAAGTTATTGAACACGAGTCATCTGCAGATATTATTTCTGATGGTATTGTAAAAGGTGCTGTTCAAATACCTGGGCATGGCAATCCGATTATAATGCTCGCCGACTGTCAGACAACAGGTGGTTATACTAAGGTTGCACATGTTATAACATCTGACCTATGGAAAATTGCACAACTAAAAGAAGGCGACAGTATAAACTTTAAAGCAATTGATATTGAAGAAGCGCATCATATTTTAAATGAAGAAAGCCTTAAACTCGCTCAAATAGAATCTACATTTGATGAGTATCGAATAGAGGGATATGCAGATCAAGCTGCGCTTTATTGAATCGTATTACTTATACTTAAGAAGCTCTTTTTTAAAGGGCTTCTTTATTTTTTACAATCCTGATACTACCAATTATAGGCCTTACGAAATTTATGACTTTCTAAGTGCTCCAGAAGAATGTTATAATTTAGCAGAGGAAGAAACGTTTTTGGATAATGAGTGAGGAGAAAATATGAATACACCAACACCACATTTAGGAGCAAAATTAGGGGATATTGCAAAAACTGTATTAATGCCAGGAGACCCACTTAGAGCTGAGTTTATTGCTGAAACTTTTCTTAAAGATGTAAAAAAATACAATACTGTAAGAGGTATGTCAGGGTACACAGGCACTTACAATGGTGTTGAGGTTTCGGTTCAAGCGAGTGGCATGGGCTGTCCATCGATGGGCATATACTCTTATGAGCTGTTTAGTGGATATGAAGTGGAAAATATCATCAGAATTGGTACTGCTGGGTCACTTAAAGAGGATCTTATTATTGGAGATGTAGTCATTGGACTGGGTTCATCTGGAAACTCAAACTTTGCTGAGCAATACAATCTGCCAGGAACATTTGCTCCAATAGCTGATTTTGGTCTTGTAAGAACAGCCGTCGAAATGAGTGAAAAAATGTCGTGCAGTTACAAAGTTGGGAATATTGTTTGTTCAGATGTTTTTTATGATGACAATCCAACCAGTATAGAGAAGTGGATGAAGATGGGTTGCCTTGCAGTTGAAATGGAATCCACAGCTCTTTACCTGAATGCTGCAAGACTTGGTAAAAAAGCTCTTTGTTTATTAACCATTTCAGATGAAATTTTAACAGGCAAAAAGGCAAGCTCTGAAGACCGCCAAGTTGCATTTAAAGACATGATGATTATTGCCCTTGAAACGGCTATTAAGCTGTAGCAGTTAAATCAAAACATGGAAAAAATAAATTAAAGCTAGACTCAGCTGTGTTATCATCCTGAGTTTAGCTTTTTTAGTTTAATCAAATTGCTATGTTATTGTCCTACGAGTAATGCATAATGTAAGTAAGAGACTAATCAACAGAGTACAACTCAGGAGGATTTTATGTTACTAGAACAACTTAAAAATAATAAAGGAACTGTATCATCTAAACTGGGGAAAGAACTTGCCACTAAAGTTGTGAATGGTGAACTGGATATTTTAGAACAAGCAGTTGAACTGGTGTCTTATGAAGCTGACAATAAGAAATCAAAAAACATTCGAGCGGGGGCTGCAAAAATTATTGAAAAAGTGGCTGAAGTAAAGCCAGCTTTGGTTGCACCTTATCTTGAAAACATGTTTAAAGCATTAGAAGTATTTGAACCTCAAACACGATGGATGGTTATTAGGACCTTTGGATATTGTGCAAAATACAATGATGAAGTCTCAGCTAAAGGGATACCTTACGCTAGAGACTATATTAGAGAACAGCAAGGTGTTTGTCTATCTGGTGCAGCCGAAAGATATTTAGGTGATTTAGGTTCAGTTTCAAAAGCGTATTCGCAAGCCGTATATCCGATCCTAATAGAAGCCTATGACAATGCTATCCCTAACGAAATTGATTGGATATTTGAAGCTTTTATTAACATAGCTCCTCATCTAGAGATAGATAAAAAACAAGTGATAAATGCGTGTGCCAGTGAACATCTAAATGCGACTAGAAAGACGACTGTTAAACGTGCACTGAAAATAATTGATCTAACACAGTAAAAGAATCATGGCAATCATTTAATCACATTCTTTTTTGTATTCATTGGGTGTCATTCCCATTTTTTCTTTGAATTTTTTTATAAAATAGCTCACACTTCCAAAACCCACATCTGAGGATATTTCAGAGACAGATTTACTTGTATATTTTATATAGTAAACACTTTTATTAAGCCGATAACCAGTTAAATATTCCGTAGGTGTACATTCAATGACTCTTTTAAAAGACCTGCAATATTCTGAACGGCTTAAGTTAACTGACCTAGCTAAATCATCTAAGGTGATTTTTTTGTCATAATTCTCATGAATGTATTCCAACATGGCCTTTGAGCGAACATCTTCTGAAGCGATTGAGACGTCTTCGGTTAATAAATTTGATGATGTGTTTTTTACGATTTGACTTAGTATTTGAAGTAACACAATATAAACGTCAATCTCATAATAGGAAGTTTGTTTCGAGTATGACCCATAAAGTATTTTCAATTGTTCTATTAAATCACTTTGCCACTTAACCGTGGAAATAAGTTTGATATTATCTAGAGATTTGGATTGTACAAGAGGTTCTATATATTTATTTGTAATAACACTTTTTTGATTTGTGAGAGCATAGGGATCAATCATGAAACACAAGATAGTCCCATCATTATTATTATGTGAACGAGCGGAATGTAATACATTTGCATTAATAAAAACCCCTTCACCTTGTTTAAGGAGAATAGGGGACTGTTGAATTGTAAACAGCACCTCACCCTCAGTTACAATGAAAAACTGGATTTCGTCATGCCAGTGAAGAGGCATATAACCGTATACGTTGTCTGCAATCCTAGAAGTGTAAAATCTGAACGGGAAAGCATCAGAACCCTGTTTTGTTATTTCATGTAAATGCATTTTATCACCTAATCAATATTGTTATACTTTTTGAATAAATAGTTATAGTTTTAATTCAAAATCATCAATATAATTGTATCATAATCATGAGTAAAGAAACTTTTGTAAATGAACTTTTATTATTGCTTGAAAGAATATCATATTAAGGATGGTTTAGAATGACAATTAACTTAAATTACGTTATTAATGAGCGTTCGAGAAATAGAAGTATTGCCAGTTTTGAAAGAGAAGATTTAATTTTAACAGGTAAAGGAAAGTGTCGTGAAGTCAGACAATTTCACGAAAGTTTTAAAGAATACGATAGAACACCACTTCATAAACTGGACAATTTAGGAGAGAGCCTTGGTCTTAACAATGTATGGATCAAAGATGAGTCCTTTAGATTTGGTCTGAATGCTTTTAAAGTACTTGGTGGAACTTATGCAGTGGGTAAGTATATTGCTCAAAAGTCAGGTCTTGAGCTATCAGAAATAACACCTGAAAAATTAAAGAAAATCAATTTTGAACAAATGACATTTGTGACTGCAACAGATGGTAATCATGGTCGCGGTGTTGCCTGGGCAGCAAATAGGCTGGGTCAAAAATCGGTTGTGTTCATGCCTAAAGGATCTACAATTCCAAGACTTGAAAACATTAGAGCCGAGGGAGCAATGGCAGAGATTACAGAACTCAATTATGACGACGCAGTGCGTCATGCTATGAAATATGCTGAAGAACACGATGGTATTTTACTTCAAGATACAGCTTGGGAAGGATATGAAGAAATCCCAACGTGGATTATGCAGGGTTATAGCACAATTATTCAGGAAGCTTTAGAACAGTTTAATGAAGCGGGCGTTAAAAAACCAACACATGTGTTTTTACAAGCGGGTGTAGGTTCTTTTGCTGGAAGTATGCTTGGTTATCTAACATCTGAGCTTGGAGATGACCGTCCAGTTAGTATTATAGTTGAACCAGAGAATGCAGATTGTATTTATAAATCAGCTAAAATTAATGATGGCAATCCTCACAGTGTTGGGGGAGCATTACAAACAGCTATGGCTGGTTTAGCGTGTGGTGAACCCAATACAATAACATGGGGCATTTTAAGAGATTTCGCTGACATGTACATTTCTTGTTCAGATGAAGTGGCTGCATCAGGTATGCGTGTTCTTGCAAGCCCACTTAAGGGTGACCCGCAGGTTGTATCTGGAGAATCCGGAGCAGTTGGACTGGGTCTTATCAGATTGATTATGGAGCAAAAGGATCAGTATGCAGACATGAGAGAAATCCTGAAGCTTGATGAAAATTCTGAGGTTCTTATTATCAGTACAGAAGGAGATACGGACCCTGACTACTACAAAAAAATAGTTTGGGACGGCGTCTTAAGCAGTTCGGTAGATTAATTAGATAGGCATATTGAGTTTAATGCTGGGTCTAAAACTTGTGTGATGTGATTTGAGTAATAAATGCTATTTAAAATAAAAGACTTCATATGTGATCGTTTAAGACCATATTTGAAGTCTTTCTTTATTATGGAGATAATTTAATAGGGTTAGACTTGTGGTTTTAATATATGCCTTTAATAATTGCGTCTAACTTTTGTTCCTTACTTTTATAGATATTTCAAGAATATAGTCAGAGTCATCATCTTCAGTTAAAAAGTTGGAAATGTTGGTCTCGTAGAATCAACAACAGCAGTTTCAGTGTTTGTGTTTAACTATGTACTCCTTAAAAACTACACACCTTTGCACGTTTCAGCCTATGGAATTGTTATGAATGTTGGTCTAGTAGGCATGTTTTTATTAATCGGAATAGGACAAGCATGCCAACCTATTATTAGTTTTAACTTTGGTGCTCAAAGGTTTGACCGAGTGAAGGAAATCCTGATATTGGGCCTTAAATATGGTATTGCAACTGGACTTGTTGTTCTGGTAGTGACCCTATTCGGCTCAAAACAGCTTGCTTCTATGTTTACCAAAAACGATCAAGAACTTATTAACTTGGTATCTACTGCAATGCGTATTTACTTTATATCACCACCCTTTATGGCATTCAATGCGATTGTAGCTACATTATTCCAATCCACTGAAGAACCGAAAAAAGCGACGATTATTGCTTTAGGCAGAGGCTTTGTATTTGTTATTATTGGATTACTTGTATTACCAATTTTCTTCCCAAATAACGGCATATGGGGAGCAATATTGTTTGCCGAAGGTCTTACAGCAGTGTACAGTGCACAGATTTTTATTAAGTATTTGAAATCTCATAAACAGAAAGATGTAACAAGTAACAAAGAGTTTATTGTATAAGTTTATTAGTTATAGAATGAAAACTTTAATAGAGTTCTTTACTCAATTCCTTTTAGTGATAGTGAAAAATGAAGACTATCGGCTAAAAGGAATCTTTTTGCCCAAGACAAGATCATACCAGTTGTATTAGGGAAAGATTGGGAGTAAAATGGAAGATGGGGATGCAATTGGTATAAATTGCATAGATTTAGAAGAAAGTGGTGAGAGTATTCGAATGAATCTGCAAACTATTAACTATCGCAAGAGCAACGTAGAAGTAAATTCAAAGGCGTTTATCTTAGGACGTGACAAAGAGATAAATAATATTGTTAAACATTTTGATGAAGTCCTAAATGGTGCGTTTGCAGTATGTCTATTAACCGGAGAAGCTGGAGTGGGCAAGACCTATTTAGTTTCACATGTTGCTCGCAAATTACTTAATGTTAATGCGATCTACTTGTACGGAAAATATAAACATTATAACAGCGGCCTATTTTCTGCATTTGGTGAAGTGATAAAAGGCATTATCGAGCAGACAATGACCTTATCAGACAAAGAGATGAAGGTACTCAAAAAATTACTGATCAAGAAGTTGGGGGCAGAAAGCAACTTAATTACTGAAATATGCCCAGATGCTGAAATGTTACTAGGTTTTCATAGAAAAACCAAAGAAGTAGATTATCATAAGTTAGAATACAAATTTCATAATGCTGTGGCGACATTCCTGGATGTATTGTCTCAGACCTTGTTTCCGTTGATTATTCATATTGATGATCTACAATGGGTTGATGACGGATCTAAACGTATGATCAAATTTTTATATAGTAAAAGAAATTCGCTGAATTTTTACTTTATATTGTCTTCAAGAAATGATATAGATTTTATGGAGATGGAACTATCGTCGAATACGGATTTAGAGTTAAGTTTTAATTTAGGGCGACTGGATTATAGTGATACGAAAGAGTACTTGAACTCTTATCTTTGTAATCAGGTAAAAGACATAGATAAAGTAGCAAATCACTTCTTCAAAGTTACATTGGGGACACCATTTTACATAGCTCAACTGATTGAGAGTACTTTTGAAAAAAATAAAATATCTTATAATAAAGAGATGAATAAATGGGTATTTGAAAGTTTGTATTTGGAATCATTTCAATTACCTGAAGATATTGAGCAAATATTGCTCAATCAACTTGAAACACTTTCTGATTTAGATAAAGAAGTTTTACAACTACTGGCATGTCTAGGTGGACAAGCAGATAAAAAATTGCTGAACAAAGTTGACGCATTTGCATGTAGTATGGTTCAGAGGTTAGAAACACTCTGTGAAACCGGTCTTGTATTGAATATAAAAAATGATAACGATGCATTAACGATGTTCCATTTTTCTCATGATATTATATTTGGAATTGTTCATAAATCCATGCAGATAGAAACCAAAGAAAAGAATCACTTTAGAATTGCAAATAGGCTAATGGAAGATCTGGACAAAGTTTTTATTGATGAACATAGAATATTTATTGCATCACAACTTAAAAATAGTATGTCTTATGTCCAGCGTGAAGTGGACAGTACAAAATATATACTTGAAATGTACTATGCAGGTGTAAAAGCAAAACACACAACATCTGTCGAACTGGCTACACAGTTTTTTAAACTCTGTATCCTACTCATTCCGTCAGCTGATCAATCAATTCTAAAGAATTTGATTATTAGTATTAAATTGGAACTTGCAGAAGGATTACATATTATTGGTGAAATCAACGAGGCTGAGACCGAGTTTAACCAGCTCATAATGGACTATACGGATAATGAGGACCTAGTTCAAATTAAAAGTAGACTTGTGCTCTTAAACACATATGCTGGTAGATATGAAAAAGTAATTGAGTTAAGCTTAGAAATCTTAGGACACCTCGATTATAAATTGAATACTAAGTATACTAAACTGAATCTAGGTAAAGAACTTCTTGATTGTAAGATGTTATTTACAGATAAAAAGATTGAACAGATGAAGTATGTACCAATGGTAAACGATAAAAGAATAGTAGATATTGAAACTACATTAATTCGGATGGCTGCAGTAGCTAATCTGACAGATGAAGATCTATTTGCTCTAACCATACTCAAATTAAGTAATTTGTTAGCCAAACATGGGAACTCTGATTTTTCTCCACCAGCTTATGCGGTATGCAGTTTCATTTTCTATCATATTTTAGGTGACGAAAAGAAAGCTTTTCAGTTTGCGGAAACAGCTGAATATTTCTTAGACTATGTTGAAAACACAAAATGTATGACTTATTTCTTAATAGGAAATTTTATTGAACACTGGAAATCTTCAGGCGTGAATAGTATCGCTCTACTTAGAAAATCCATCGAAAGTGGAGACAAAGAAGGTGAGTTTCAGTACGCTGGTTATGCTTTTACAACATTGATCGAATTGAAATACATAATGGGCGTTAAAATACCTGAGCTTGAAAAAAATTTTAAACTTTTAGATCAGTACGATAATAGATTGAATCACGACATCACAAAATCGACCTTGGTTATTTTACAGAATCACTTAGATCAGATGAAGTCAGAATATGCCGGTGACCTTGAGGGGCACTTCATTTCTGGGATAGATATGAGTCAACAGTTAACGTACTATGCTTTTAAACTACAACGAAATTACATAATGAGTACAGTTATTGATGAGTATCAGTTTGAAGATGGTGATTCCTGTAAAGAACTCATTGTAAAGATGGAACCCATGGTTGGAATTTTGAAAGGGTATATGACTCAAGTTCATCTATTGTTTTATATGACTTTGGTGAAAATTGATTGTCACGCATATCTGAATGGATTATCCAAAATAAAAAATAAGAGAAGTATAGAATCTGCAATAAAACAGTTTGAAAAGTGGCTTTCTTTATGTAAGGACAATCATTACGCACGATATGTGTTTATCAAAGCACGGTATGCTGAAGTGATTGGAAGTTCAATTAATATAGGTGCCTTGTATGAAGAAGGCGTAAGCTTTGCCAATGAGCACAATCAACACCAGTTGGTAGCTCTAGGAAACCTACTAGCAAGCAAATACTATGATCATAACAAAAAAATAGCCTTGATATACAGAAAAGAAGCCATTGAAGCCTTTGCGTATTGGGGGGCAAATAGATTTTCTAAAATGCTTATAGATAAATACCAAATGGATTCGCAAAATGAAAAGGACAGCATGGCAATTGATATTTTAGCGCCAGATAGGAATAAGAATATCGCAGAAGTCCGATTAAACCCAATACTAAACATTGCACGTCACATGAAGCATGTAGAAAGTATGGATATATATAGTACATATCAATATGCCTTAGATAATATTATACTTGAAAGTACTGCAAATTATGGTGTCGTATTTTTAGAGGACAATGATCAAATACATATGGTTTATGAACAGAAAGACGGTAAGTCCATTAGGCATCTTAGACCCATTCCAATGGAAAAGGCGATCTCCATGCCACATAAAGTCATGCGGTATGTTATTCGGACGGGTAGTGAGGTCTGTTTAAATAATTTGCCAGAAAGTGGCCCCTTTGCCAATGACACATTTTTTAATAGAAGTGAAGAAATCTCACTATTATGTATTCCGTTAAAGTATTTAAACGTATCAGTGGGGATTTTATATGTCCAGTGGTCTGAGGCAAATAAATGTACTGATATTATAATAGACATTATTAAAAACTATATGCCACTGCTAATAACAAAGACTATAGCTGAAGAAAAGTTAAACAACGAGAAAAATAAGAATGCGAACCAGCAAGATATACCCCTGACCAAAAGAGAGTTAGAAGTATTTAAATTGATCATAAAAGGTTTAACAAATAAGCAAGTAGGAGAAGAACTTTCAATTTCATTAAGTACAGTGAAGACACACATCATCAATATCTATTCTAAGTTAGATATAAAAAATCGAGTTTCTGCCGTTGAAAAAGCAAAAGAGCTTGGTTTCATTGAATAAGCTAAGAAACACGTAAAACCATTGATAAAAGATGGTTTACGTGTTTTTTTTATGTAAAAATCAACCCTTCGGTTGATGTATAAATGATCCTTGTTTCATACAATGGTCATAAGAAAGAAACGGTGAGGTGAAATATGAGTCAAATCTTAGGAGAGATTAGAATATTTCTACAACACAATATTCCAAATGGCTTTTTAGTATGTAATGGCCAAGAAGTATTTATTAACGAATACCCAAGGCTATACATGGTCATTGGTAACCGTTATGGTGGTGATGAAAAAACAAGATTTAACCTGCCAAATATAAGCCATAATTACGAAAGTTCCATGGTATTTTGTATTGCAGCTGAAGGTGAAGACCACTAACAAACAGATTCAGTATTTAGATCCACACTGACTTCAACTAGGAGAATTAATTAAGGAGCGTTTTTAATGACAATTTTAAAGAAAGATTTCTTCACAAACAATCAGGTACTATTTATCGGTTTATCAAGCAACCCCAAAAGTTTTAGTAGGAGTGTTTACAGAGATTTTGTTAAGTATGGTATTGAAGTATTCCCTATGAACGCGATAACCTTCAAAATGGAAGGCGCGCAAATTATTAGTGATGTTAAACAGCTTCCTCAAGTACCTGAAACGGCATACATTCTTTTGAACAGCGACAATACGAAACGTGCAGTTAAATCTTTAGAAGGTACAAGCGTAAAAAGAGTATTGTTCCATAGTAAGTCAACTGTAGACGAAACGACAATACGTGCATGTGAAGCAATGGGTATTGAAACATATGTTGCCTGTCCTAAGATGATGATCAGCAGTGCCCCAATCCATAAAATTCACGGATTTTTTGCAGGAGTTAGGTAGTGAAAGCGCTTCCGCTTATTAGGAAGAAATTATCTAATGAACATATCATGACAGTGGTATTTATAGTTCTCGTCATTTACCAAGTTCCAGAATGGACTCAAAAACCGAGCCTTACGTTGAATTTTGTAATAGGATTGGCATTTGGTTTATTATTAGATCTAATACCGAGTGTAAAGAGAAACCATACCATAAAATGCCCTGTCTCAGCAGCAATAACGGTTGGGATTATATATGTGTTATATCAAGACATTCCACTCTGGGGGAGTGTCTTCGCTATTGCAGTTTCTATATTAGTAGGAAAACAATTGTTTGGAGGAACGGGGAAGAATGTCTTAAATCCCGCACTTGTTGGTGTTGTACTTCTCAGTTTCTTGTTTCCTCAAAGTATAGAATTGTTTTCTATGAACAGTGTTGTAATGTTAGCGATGGTGCTGTCACTGCCATTTGTGTTAATACGCCCTTATTGTTCGTTGAGTTTGATGTTTGGAATGGTCATTTCCATGTGGCTTACTAAGGCGCTTGCTTTGGAAAGCTTCATTAGTTCAGGTGTGATATTTTGGGGCACAATGATCGTTACAGATCCAGTAACCATATCGTATAGACCTTTAAGTGGTGCGATTGGTGGATTTGTTGTAGGGTGCATTGTCGTATTATTTGGTGGAGAAGACTCATTACGCATGATGGCTCTTCTTATACTTTGTCTAAATGTAGTGTACACATTTACAGATAGATTGAGTCTGTCAAATAATGGTGAAAGACGGCATGTAAAGCCTTGCTTTAGAACTAGAATTAGTAATCCTTATGAAAGCGTGATCAACGCACCTTTTTCTAATAATGGCGACTCTTCAGAGTGTGCTGACTTAGATCAGAGTATTGCTCTAACGGCTAAAGAAATTATTAAAAAAATAGAAGATGCAGGTATAGTTGGTCTTGGAGGGGCTGGGTATCCAACCCACTTAAAGATTAAGTCTTTTATTCAATCCAGTTTAAGCTCGGATTTAAATTCAGATTTAAGCTCAGATTTAAGTTATATAACTAATCAAAAAACATTAATTGTAAATGCCGTTGAATGTGATCCTGGACTTGTTCATGACCAGTGGTTATTGAACAAACAGGCAAAGAAAATTCAATCGGGGATTCATTTGCTAAATACATTTTTATCCTTTGACCAAGTAATTATTGCGACAAAACAAGATATTAAATATGATTTTGAAAATGGTATTCAGGTTAAGAAAGTACCGAATTATTATCCTGTAGGTGCTGAGAAGGAATTGATTAAAGTATTGTTGAACAAAGATCTTGCACCTGAGTCAGTGCCAACTCAAAATGGTGTACTCGTTTTGAATGTACAAACGATTTTCTCAATAAACGAAGCCATCTGTTCAAAAAAGAAGACTGATTCAAAATATATAACCATAGCCAACCTATTAAAAAAAGAAGCGCGGGTTGTAAAAGTAACACTTGGAGATCGCGTATCGGATGTAATTCAAGTATTTGACCATCAAGAAGGCAGCATTTTTGTTGGTGGTGGTATCATGCAAGCTAGAAAAGCTGAAGAAAATGAACTTGTTGGACCATCGATGAATTTTATTGCCATCAGCCATACGCCGCGTTATAAAAATGCTTACTGCTCAAAATGTGGTCTTTGTGCTCTTAAATGTCCCGTGGGCATAGAAGTGTTTAAAATAGCCAGATTGGTAGATGAGGGAAAAGTGGCTGAATCAGTTAAACATGAACCAGCGTCTTGTATATCCTGTGGTATATGTAGTTATGTGTGTCTTGCAGGGATCAATTTAGCAGGTAAAGTACGTATTGCAAGAGACTATGACAAACAGTTAAGTAACTGATAAAAATATTGTAAAACTCACTTGGTGATCAGGTGAGTTTTTTTATTGCATAAATAGGTGGATAAATCAATAAGCTTGACATATATTATTATAGTTGTTATAGTTTGTGTATAACAGATATTACAAAGGAGGTTGTTATGCTTCTATCTATTGATATGAATTCTGAAACACCTATCTACACACAGCTATGTAATCAAATTATAAAAGCAATTGCTATGAACGCGTTATGCGAAGGGGATGAGTTGCCATCTGTAAGATCTTTGGCAGCAGACATAGGGGTTAATTTACACACTGTTAACAAAGCTTATAATGCTTTAAAAGCAGACGGGTTTTTACAAGTGAACAGGCGAAAAGGTGTTGTTGTAAATAACAAAGAGGCTTATAAAAGTACACCAGAATATGTGACTGCAGTTGAAGCCAAGTTAGAAGTCTTGGTGATAGAGTCTTTGGCACGTGGACTAGACAAAGCCAAGTTAGATAAGATGATTAATAAAATAATTGAAGAAACTAAAGGAGGTATCTCATGAATATGATGATATACATTTTCACACATTTTATTATCTTGATATCATTTATGATGATTCCTAGAATTTCTAGAAAAGATGTTGAATTTGGTGTGAACATACCTGTAAGTGCGAAAGAGGATCCGGCAATAGTGAAGATTCGGGCTCAATTCTTTAAGTTGTCTATGGCAACTGGGGCTTTAATATTTATTGCTCAAGTATTTATATCTGGGTCTGAAAATGCATTCTTAACTCTACTTTTTACTTCTATATGCGTGTATCTAATGGTATATATTAATGCTTACAATCAAATGAAGTCCTTAAAAAGCCGTATGAATTGGAATAAAGCCAACAATAAAGTTGTAATAGACACTGGTTTTAGAAGTCGTAGACTTATTGTATCTCCAAAGTGGTACTTGGTGTACTTACTGATTGTTCTAATAACAGTTGGAACGGCTATTTATCAATATAATAATTTACCTGAAATGCTAAATATGCAATTGAACACAAGCGCTGGAAATACAGTTTTAATGGAAAAAGGGAAAGCCCTTTCTTATTTGGTTGGTGTTCAAGTATGTGTAATGGGTCTGATGATATTTGTTCAAAAAATTATCAAAAATGCTAAACAGTCCTTAAGTTCAGAACATGTACAAGCATCCATTGATGCCAATACGAGCTTTAGGTATACCATCTCAGTTATTCTTTATATATTGGGATTAGCTGTTGGACTGAGCATGTATTTAAGTCTACTGTTTACTATTGGAATCATTAAAAACATGACCCTTGTCATCACACTAACTTTGGTATTAACACTTGTACCAACAATAATCTTGTTAGGCGTAAGTATGCGGTTGGGCCAAGATGGAAGTCGAATGTTTGAATCTGGTTCGAATGCCTTGGAAAATGATGAAGATGATCTTTGGAAACTAGGTATGTTTTATTACAATCCTAAAGATCCAACTGTATTTATTGGAAAAAGAGTAGGTCTTGGGTGGACAGTTAATTTTGCAAGGTGGCAGAGTTGGATGATGATCTGTGTTCTGGTATTGTTTGTAATTGCGACGTTATGGTTTGTATAAGAGAACTCTATAAAAATCGTTAATAATATGATTAACAGAAGAAACAAACCTAAAATTGAAGGTTTAAAATTGAAACTTTAGTGAAAAAAACAAACGTTATTGAATGAATTCCCAATTTATATTAAGATTGGTTTAAAATGGTTATTAATTGTATATAATGTAAGTAATACGATTAATAAGAATACCAAATAGAGTAGGTGTACATTTAATGAAAATTGATCTGATGACAGGTTTGAACAATTACAATTCAATATTCTCCAGTTCGGTTCGGGTAAATCAAGATCCAGAAGGACCATCAGCAAGAGGTATGAAGCTTAGTCAAATTGGTGTCCTTAATCAAATGGATACATTCGATTTGAGCTCTATAGTTAATCCAGATGCACAAGCCCCCTATACCATATCCTTTAGTGAAACTGACATGCATGAGGCGTTTAGGGAGGATCCAGCGGCACGCGAACAGGCAAAATTTAAGTGGGCCATAGTGGATGCATCACATGAATATGCTGAGAAATCAGAATGGATAAATGAAAATGCCACATCAGACGACGAACGTGCATTGAAGATGAAAGCACTTGATACGACCTATAGAGAAAATGTAGGACGTGTAATCAAAGATGTTGCAAGTCAATTAGACCAGTACTTTAGTAGTGGAGATGCACTTCTAAACACATATTCTAAAGAAGAACTACCAGATTTATTTGATAAAGAACTGTTCTCTAGTCATATAGCAGATATGGCATTGTCCTCTAAATCCAAAGTTAAAAATGCAGAGGAGATAGATACAGTAAATGCAAAGACAAATTCTAATTTCGAAGAAATGACCTATTCTGATGTGATGGCAGTGATTGGTTATATTAATAAACCCCAATCAGATGTGGCTGACCAGTCAAACCAGAGCTTTGCTCAGTCAGTTGCACGAAGCGAGATTGATGCAGGCAGAGATATTGACGCACTTGGCGTATCAGAAACTGTAAAAGAAAGAATGAAAGAAGTTGAAAGAAGAAACGCTGAGGGTCAGTTGAGAAATTCCGCATATACTTTTGAAGCAAAAACGTATACAACGAAAAAAAACAAATTAGAAGAAGAGTATAAGAGGTTATCAAATATGCTCAAAATGATGAAGGAAAGAGTCGAAAAACTCAAAGATCAGGGCTTGTTTAATCCTGAAAATGATTTTTTAATAGGCATTCTAAAACGACAAGAAGAAACAGTGAACAAAATGGGTCTACTAAGAGAAAGAATTAGTGATTTGGATAATGAGTCTGAAGGTCTTGAAAAAAACAAATCGTCTATTGTTGAGAAAGACTCTTACAAGAAGTTGAAAAAGGCATATGAGGATGAGAAGGAAAAATATAGTGAAGGACTTGATAGTTAAATAGATCAGTTTTTCAATTTAATGTAATCAACAAAAAACCCTCACAATTGTGAGGGTTTTAATCGTTCTATCAAGAGATATTAATTACTAAAGCTTAAACAGCTTTGATGATTTCAATATCCATACCTTTTGCAATGGCATCCATGTTTACTTCTAACATTTCAGGACGTTTTGCAGTCAGCTTAGTCATAACTTTTTTAATTTTTTCTCTATCAACAAGAGTCATGTGAGGTAGTAGAGCACCAAGACAAACCATGTTAGCAATACTTGGGCTACCCAGTTCATTTGCAATATCTGTAGCAGGAACTTTAACAACTGTGATATCTGTACGGAATTCTTCAACGTCTGCCAATGAAGAGTTAACGATTAGAACGCCACCAGGACGTATTTTAGGTGCAAACTTTTCGTATGCAGGCATATTTAGAACAATTGCAGCATCTGCTTGGTCAATGACTGGTGAGTAAATTTCTTCATCAGAAAGAATAACTGAACAGTTGGCAGTACCACCACGCATTTCAGGTCCGTAAGAAGGAATCCACATTAATTCAAGGTTTGAATCCATACCAGTGTAGGCCAGTACTTTACCAAGGAACATTACGCCTTGTCCGCCAAAGCCGGCAATAATGACTTTATCCATCATAGCTTTGCAACCTCCTCAGTAACTTTTAACTCACCCATTTCATAAATAGGCATCATGTTTTCTCTTAACCAGCTTAAACTTTCAACAGGTGAAATACCCCAATTTGTAGGGCAAGTAGAAAGCACACTTACAAAGGCGAAGCCTAGGCCAGCTTGTTGTACTTGGAACGCTTTCTTAATGCATTTTTTAGCTTTAGCAATTTCTTTTGGTGAATCAACAGAAACAGCCGCAACATAAACTGCACCAGATAGAGTAGCAAGGATCTTAGGCATGTCAATTGGCATACCATCAGTTCCTGTATTTTTACCATAAGGACTTGTTGCTGTTCTCATACCTTCAAGTGTAGTCGGAGCCATCTGGCCACCAGTCATACCGAAGATAGCGTTGTTAACCATGATCGATGTAATGTTCTCACCACGCGCAGCAGCATGAATAGCATGTTGCGTACCAATTGCAGCGATGTCACCATCACCTTGGTAAGTGAAAACCATACGATCTGGAAGAGAACGTTTTACACCAATACCAACGGCTTGAGCACGACCATGAGCCGCACCAATAAAGTCACAGCTGAAGAAGTTCTGGCTAAATCCAGCACATCCAACAGGTGAAATACCGATAGTATTATCTATAATTTCTAGTTCTTCTAAAACTTCTGCGATTAGACGCATGATCGTACCGTGTGTACATCCTGGACAGAATGTATATGGTACGTCTGTAAGACCTGCGCTACGGCCAAAGACTTTTTGCATTTCTTTACTCATGCTTAGGCCTCCTCATCTGTTAGATTAAATTTAGACATTAGATCATCAAGAATTTCGTGTTCAGTAGGTAACATACCACCTTGACGACGGTAAAGGAATACTGGCTTCTTACATTGAACAGCAAGCTGAACATCTTCAATCATTTGACCTGTGTTAAGTTCAACTGTCATGATTCCTTTTAGGTTATCTATAAGAGGAGCAAAAGCTTTCTTAGGGAAAGGCCAAAGTGTAATTGGACGAACAAGACCAAGCTTAATACCACGTTTTCTAGCGTTAATTACAGTACTCTTACAAATACGAGCAGTTGTACCGTAACTTACTAGAAGGAATTCAGCATCTTCTGTTTGGAATTCTTCCCATCTTTGTTCTGTTTCTTCGATATGCTTATATTTAGCTTCCCACTTTAGATTATTCGCTTCACCAATTTCATTTGTTAACGAGTAACTTGCTAGGACACGCTTGTCACGACCTTTTGCACCATCAACAACCCAGCTTCTGTCGTATTCTGGAGTTTCAGGACGTTGCTTTAATACTACAGGCTCCATTGTCTGACCTAGGAAACCATCTGTGTGTAGAATTACAGGGTTTCTGTGTTTATCCGCAAGGTCGAATGAAAGCATTGTGTAATCGTAAAGCTCTTGAGCTTTCGAAGGCGCAAGTACGATTGTGCGGTAATCACCATGACCACCACCACGTGTTGACTGGAAATAATCTGATTGTGCAGGACCTAGACCACCAAGGCCTGGACCACATCTATTTACATTTACAATAACCATAGGCAGTTCAACAGCAGCTGCATATGAAATACCTTCTTGTTTAAGGCTGACACCTGGGCTTGAAGATGCTGTCATAACACGGTTACCCGTACACGCTGCACCATAACACATGTTAATTGCACCGATTTCATCTTCTGCTTGAACCATGTCACCACCGCGTTTAGGGAACTGACCTGATAAATACTCAACTACTTCAGTAGATGGAGTGATTGGGTAGCCGAAGAACAGTTTACAGCCAGATTGTATCGCTGCTTCACCAATGATCTGGTTACCTTTTAAAAGAATTTTTTCTTCCATGATGACCTCCTAGCGTTTCTCTCTGTAAACTTCGATAGCTACATCTGGGCAAACTGTAGCACAGAGAGCACAGCTGATACATTTGTCTTGATCCGTACAGACAGCGGCAAAGTAACCTTTTTTATTGGACTCAGTACCAATAGCAAGAATTTTCTTTGGACAGATATCGATACAAAGACCACAGCTTTTACAGTATTCGTGTAAAATGTTTACTTTATTCAAGTGGACGCCTCCTTATATTGTTGAAAACGATTTCCTAATTCATAAATTAAAAGGGGTCTTACTTATTAAAAAATTTCAACCCTTACAACTATTTAATAATACCATTGTACAATCTTATAGTCCAATAGTAAAATAATGATTATGAATGTCAGTTATCAGTTTTTCTTATAAGTAATAGTATATAATGAATATAAAGACGAATATATTGAACTCAGATCTATGTTTTTGAGTAGTCTATCTCATTTGGGAAAGCGAAATAAATAGATATATAAATGAAGTAAAAATAAAAAGGATGTGTGTTATGGATATTAGACAACTTAAATATTTCATTGCAGTTGCTGAGAAATTAAGTTTTACAGAAGCGGCAAAGAGCCTATACGTTGGACAATCGGCTGTGAGTCAACAGATTTCAGAAATGGAAAAAAAATTGGGTTTTCCGCTGTTTAATAGAAACCGACGATCAGTGAAACTGACACCAGCAGGAGATGTCCTCTACAGTCAGGCCATAAATCTACTCAAGCAATTAGACGAGGTTGTTGAAATTACAAAGAATGCCCATATGGGATATCAAGGCCACCTACGTATTGGTTACATTGGTTATGGTGACCGTACATGGTTACCTCCGATTCTTAAAAAGTTTCAAGACAAGTATCCCAATGTAAGCTTGGAAGTAAACCGTTATCAACAAGGTGAGTTAACCAAAGCTCTAAATGAAGATGCGCTGGATCTGGTAATAACATTTTCATTTGGGATCTCTGGAACCGGCGAGACAACAGGACAACAGACCAAAATTGAAACCCATCATGTTTGTACAGAGACCCTATGTGCTGTACTTGCATCGGATAGCAGATTGGCACACGCACTAAAGGACAACCCTGTGAATATAACTGTTTTAGCAGAGGAACCCTTTATTATTCAAAATAGACATGAATCACCACAAGGTTTTGATAAAACACTTCAGATCTGTAGTGATCATGGCTTTTCGCCGCGCATCGTAAACACGCCAAATTTGGTACAAACAGTACTTATTCTTGTTGAAGCTCAAATGGGCGTAGCACTTTTGCCTGAGAGTTTAGAAGACTATGCAGGTACAAACTTAGTATTCCTTCCCCTTGAACTTAAAGATGAACATAAATATAACGACATTGTTGCTACATGGAAGACCAGTAACGATAACCCATCATTAAAATATTTAACGGACTTGATTACCAATGTTAAGCAATAAGTTAAGTAAATAGTATAAGCTAGCTGAGGATGTGATTATATGAAAAATATTAAAGTAAGTTGGATATTCACAATCATTATAATTTTAATGGCTTTAATGGGGCTATATGAGCAGTTATTTCCGAATTAGAAAACTAATTGTTAATACTTAAAAGCAATGTATTCCACGGGGGTTGAAGTATAGAGACCATTACAGATATATGCTATAATCAGTTTTATAGCATGGAGGGATATTGATGTTTAAGACAATCAAAAATAAATTACTAATTGGTGTACTCGTGGGGTTCTTAATCCCATATGCCCTTGGTACACTTTACATACAAAACTACTCTGATAACTGGCTTATGACATCAAGTGTTGAGCAAAGTTCACTTCTATTAGGTGAATTGGCAAATCGAGTGGATGAAGCTTTTATTGTGAGAATGAAGGAACAGGTTGCAATGCTGAGCTTGGATGAACGGGTAGTGACAGGGAAAGGCAATGTCAGGAACTACTTGTCTACAGATGGGAATCCCAATCAATCAAGTCCAAGTAAAGTTGAAAAATCAATTAATGATATCTTTATTTCGATGAAATCCACACATGAAGATATTGGTTTCATTTTTTATGGTTTGTCAGATGGAGGATACATTGAGTACCCAGGTTTTAAACCAATGGAAGTTTATGATCCTAGGACAAGAATTTGGTATTCCAGTGCGCTTGTAAATGATACAGTAACAGTTTCAGCGCCGTATTTGTCTGCTGTGTCTGAGGAACTGATTGTAAGTTTTACAAAAGCTGTTAAGCAAAACAATGAGACCATTGGAATCATTGGTATATCTGTGGGACTTGACCAGTTAAAAAGCAGCATAAATGAAATTAGCATAGGAAAATCTGGTTACATAATTGTTCTGGACCATAATAACAATATTGTAGTGAACCCAGTCAATGACGACTGGTTAACTGTGAATGTAAAAGACCTATTGACTGAGGAAACTTCATATTTAACGATTGGCCACGATGAAGTACAGAATCAAATCGTGGGTGAAAATGAAATGGTGATACAAGGTTACGAATCTGAGAACACAGGTTGGAGATACATTTCTGTTATTCCAATAGATGAGTTACTGCAACAGTCAAATGATCTTACCAGTATATTGATATATGTAAATGTTATCGTTTCATTACTCATTGCAATTATTACAATTCTAATTGCGAACAGAATAATATCTCCTATTAATGACATTGACCGTGCGATTGGCAAAATGTCAGACTTCGATTTTGACGGCACAGAAAACGTTGTTAAAAACTACAGTGGTCAAACTGATGAGATAGGGACTATTGCAAAGTCACTGGGTATTATGAAAGATAAAATCCAAAAACACCTAAAAAAGATTGAGGATCAAAATAAAGATATTAAAGAAAAAAATGAGGAATTGATAACTTCTGAAGAAGAGCTGTTATCTCAGCTCAATCGAATTGATGAGCAACAGGAGTATATCAAGTTTCTTGCCTATCACGATCCACTAACGGGTCTTCCAAACAGACTGGGATTCACAGATATGGCCTCAGTTAATTTCACAGATGATAAACCGGCTGTCGTTGGTCTCCTAGACCTAGATAATTTCAAAATCATTAATGATACACTGGGACACATTTATGGTGATAAGGTGCTTAAAGTTATTGGACAAAGATTGCTGAGACTAGAAGATGAAGATGTTGTCGTTTCTAGATTTGGTGGAGATGAGTTCTTAATCATGCGTCAGCAGGAGTGTTCAGAAGAGGCTATACAAGATTTTACAGACATAATTACAAGTGTGTTTGAGGATGCAATCATCATTGAGGGCAATCATTTGAACATAGAGTTTAGTACAGGTTTTTCAATATATCCACATGATAGTAAAGACATTAATACATTGATTATGAACGCTGATATGGCTCTTTACTCGGTTAAAGAGAGTCAAAAAGGTTCTTATGCAGTGTACCATAAGTCGATGAATCAGCGTTTGGTTGCGAAAACAGAAATAGAAAAAATACTTAAAGACGCATTATTGAATGATGGATTTAAAGTGTTATATCAACCTTTAGTAGATTTGGAGACTGGAAGTATAAATAGTTTTGAAGCACTTCTAAGGCTAAATGGCAATGAGTATGGACCAGACCAGTTTATTCCGGTAGCTGAGGAAACAGGTTTAATTATTGATATAGGTAGGGCCGTTGTAAAGTTGGTATTAAAGAACCTATCGGATTGGGTAAATACGGGCCATAGCATAATACCAATAAGCATTAATTTTTCTCCACTTCAAGTCCATGATGCTACTTTTGTAGAATTTTTACTTGGTCAACTTGAACAATCAGGTATTGAAGGAAACATGATCAACTTAGAGATAACAGAGTCAGTCTTTATTGAGAACCAGGATAAAGCTGTTGAATTGTTAGAGCATCTTAGATCAAGAGGAATCAAAGTGTCTATAGATGATTTTGGAACAGGCTTCTCCTCATTAAGTTACCTAACATATTTACCAGTTGACTGTATTAAATTAGACAAATCCCTATGTGAAAGATTCCTTGACCTATCAAGTATACAGGTTATGGATAGCCTGATTCAGCTCTCACACAGTCTCGATTTAATAGTTGTTGCTGAAGGCATAGAAGATGTGGAGCAGGTAAGAAGACTTGTTGTTGGAAAATGTGATATGGTTCAGGGTTATTATTTCAGTAAGGCACTTGAACCTGAACAAGCTTTCCAATTGATAGACGAGAATTATAAAGGCCGTTATAACAAATCGGCATTAGAAATGACATCTATAATTGAGGAACGTACGGATATAATATAGGCCTAATTACAGGATGAGAACAGAAAAGACCACACTGACATAAGTCAGTGTGGTCTTTTTTACTATAGTTTATATTCCATTAATGCTAAGTATGGGTACAGATATTTATTAAAAATTTCAATGTTTCTTTCAGTGGATGGTGATAGCGATGTATGTGTCAGTTTATAAATAACACGATTCGGGGGTGCAGGATCCAATCGTAGAATTTTTATGTCATATTGTTTACTGAGACCAATAGCATTTGATAAAGGAATAATCGACCAGAAATCTCCCTCAGACAAGAAATAATGCAGTATCGTGATACTGGTAACCGAAACCAATGGGATGATTGAAATATCAAACCACTTATTGTGCCAATTTTTATAAACAGGTCCCCAACCGATATTTAGATTGTCTTTTGAACCTATGTATAACTCCCGCGTAGGATCAAGCATATCAGGATGAATGCGATCAGAATTAATAGGACTTGTCTTGGGAAGAATAACTACCATTTCATCAGACATAACAGGTTCCACTTTTACATCAGGGTATTTCATTTCGTAAAGTGCAAAACCTATATCCACCATCTTTTTGCTAACAAGATTATAGATCATATCTGCAGGATACCTTTTGATATCTAGGTTGAATCCTGGAGCATTATAAACAAGATCCCTATATAAAGGAACAAGCCCGTGTTCAAGAAAACTATCAACAGTTGCAAGTGAGAGATATGGACTAGAGTCATTGTCTCTTAAGCGGCCACACTCATTCCAAAGAGAGATCCAGTTTTTTGCGATGGCTTCAAACTCAATGCCTTTTTGCGTCAGTGTAATCTCCTTAATGCCTTTGTTTCGTGCAATCAATTCTACCCCCAGTTCCTTTTCGAGCATTTTTAGACGGGAACTAATGGTGGATGAAGAATAGTAAAGTAGTGTAGAGGCATTCGCAATACTTTTCTCTTTAACAATAGCTAAAAATATCTCAATGTCTTTTTTATCCATTTATGTCCTCCAGAGATTCAGGTAACGATTCGTCAATTTAATTCTACACTATACCCTATTGATTGGCGACTTAATAATCAAAATACTGGCATTTAATGACGGGCAAATTATATCTAAATCACCTGCTTTTTATGGATTTTAAACGATGATATAGTGTTATTAAACATTGCAGTGTAAAAAAAATATTAATATTTGTACGGTAAACGTTTACGAAATTTACAATCAGATCATCATTAGTTTAAGCGGGAGGCAAGAATAAATATGAATACATGTAGTATGTGTGAAATAGAAAGTTTGTTTAAGAATATACCACGTGCGCAAATTGGCTTTTTCCCTACGCCTTATCACAAACTGAATAATATATCAGAAGAACGAGGAGTCGATATATATATCAAACGAGAAGATATGTCGGGACCAAGTTCTTTTGGTGGCAACAAAGTAAGAAAAATTGAGTACATCATTGGTGATGCACTTGATAATGGCTATGACACACTCATTACCGTTGGAGGATACCAGTCAAATGCAGCACTTCAACTGGCACAATATTGCAATATTCATAAGCTAAATTGTATAGCAGTTCTTGGAGACACAAAAAATCAAGGTGATCCAGATGAAAGGCGTGGGAATCTGCTGCTGAATAGTATGTTAGGCACAGACATTCACTTGGTTCATCGCGATGAAGCTAAAGGGGATTATAATATGAATCCACTTTGGGAAAAGGTTGATAAAAAAGTTCATGATCTAACAAAAACGTATGAGGAAAAAGGACGCAAGGTTATGAAAGTCCCAGTAGGATGCACAAGTCCAGCGGGCTGGGTTTCATACATTCAAGTGTTTAATGAGATTATTGAGCAGTCAAAAGATCATGGTATTGAACTGGACTATATTTTTCATGCCAATGGATCAGCAGGTTCCTTGCCAGGTATGATTGTTGGAAAATTTCTGTCAGGCTCTAAAACTAAAATAATATCAATTAACAATCGCCGTTATGGTGATGGAGAAGTCGTAGGTGTACAAGACATATTTGATAGAGTTGTATATTTATTTAATAAATTTGGCATAACACCACCTTCTGATGAGGAAATTTGGAACGAAATCAATATCGATCAATCTTATCTAGGAAAAGGCTATGGTGCATCAACAGTTGAAAGTTCTCAAGCCATCATCGAAATGGCAAAAAAGGAAGGTCTATTCCTAGATCCGGTTTATACAGGTAAAAGCTTTTCAGGCCTATTAGGCTATATTGACTCTGGAGAGATTCCTAAGGGAAGTAAAGTATGTTTTATTCATACAGGGGGAACCGGTGGAATATTTGCAGGTAAACAAGCTTTTGGGGCAGAGTTAACTGAGCATATTTATGGATAATTTAGGGGGTAAATTATGAATAAACAGAGCAAATCTAGTTTTAAAGCATTATTACCTATTATAGTTTTCTTAGCACTTACATTTGTTACAGGGATAGCACTTGGTAGTTCAAAGATTGTAGATGCTCTAGTGTTCTTTATGATTGCGGCATTTGTTGCAATATTTATGAATAGAGATAGAGGAACCATGGAAAAAATTGAAACATTTGCACGGGGAGCAGCCAATGAGAATACCATAATTATGATCATGATATTCCTACTTGCTGGAGCCTTCGCAAAGGTTGCAAGAGATGGTGGTGCTGTTGAGAGTGTTGTTAATCTCTTCTTAACTTATGTACCAGATTTTATGCTTGTACCAGGCCTATTCTTTGTTGCCTGTCTTGTGGCACTTGCACTAGGAACATCTGTTGGAACGGTTACAGCACTTGCGCCCGTAGCTGTTGGGCTTGCAGAAGCAACAGGTATTCCGGTGGCACTCATTGTAGGTGCTGTCTTAGGTGGTGCAGCATTTGGTGACAATATGTCTGTTATTTCTGATACAACCATAGCAGCAACACGGCTTTGTGGTGTTGAAATGAGGGATAAATTTAGGGTGAACTTCCTAATAGTACTCCCTGCAGGGATTCTAACCATGGTCGTATTTGCAGCATTAACAATGGGTAAAGATTATGCATTTGTAGCAGGGAATTATAATTTGCTTCAAGTTATTCCATTTGCAGTAGTACTGGTCACAGCACTTATGGGTGTTAATGTATTTTATGTTTTACTTTCTGGCATTATACTGGCAGGTGGAATAGGTATGTACTTTAATGCTTTTGCCCATGACAATGGTCAGTTGGTAGGATTACTAACGACGGCACACTCAGGAATGATGGGTATGGCGAAGATTTCTATTATTGTTCTTATAGTTGGTGGTATTATTGGCCTTGTAAAATATAATGGTGGTATTGACTGGATCGTTGAAAAGTTAGAATCAAAGTCGAATGATCCAAAGGGTGGAATGTTAAGCATTATCGCACTTACAGTTCTTGTGACAATATTTACAGCTAATTCAACGGTAGCAATAGTTACAGCAGCACCTATTGCTATGGTTACAACTAATAAATTTGGTATTGACCCTAGAAGAACTGCAGCTTACTTAGACATGTTTGCAACTTCAACAATGGCCAACGTACCTTGGGGAGGCATGATGTTAGCAGCGGCGTCTACAGCATCGGCAGCCATGACAACAGGCGAACTTGCTGCTATTGAAATAGTCAAATATTCAACATACTCACATCTAACAATGATTTCTGCAGTGGTGTGTTTGTTTATTGGTTTCCCAAAATTAAAATCAGTTAAAGTTGCTGAAAAAATTGCTAGTTAAAGCAAGTATTGCTTATCTGAACTCTGTAAACAGTGTTCATTTTGGCCATATATAAGAAGGGATAATTCATTTGGAATTAACAGTTTTGATTTACTTACTAGCCATTGTTACACTTGGCTACCTCATACAGAGCATTTCCGGTTTTGGAGCAATTATTTTTAGTTTGCCTTTAGCCATGATATTTATTGATGCAAGTCTATTCGTGCCGGTCGCACTGGTGTTTTCAATTTTACAGTCGGGTTATATTGCTTTTAGAGACTGGAAACACATTGAAAAAAAACAGTTCATGATCATGATTGCCTTGGCAGGTATCGGTGCACCTCTTGGGCTATATTTATCAAGTAGAATGAATGAGCAAGTCATGAACTACTTTTTAGGTATATTCATTTGCATTAACTCTGTACAGCATATCGTAAAACTCATTAAAGGAGCGGGTGTGGAACAGAAAATGAAAAGCCATACCTATATTTATCCACTTATGAGTGGTCTTCTACAAGCGGCTTATGGTGTTGGTGGTCCAATGATTGGTGCTTATATGTCCAAGGTGACAGATGAGAAAAAGACCTACCGAGCAATGTTGAGTTTATACTGGACAGTTCTAAATCCATTCATATTGTTTGGATACTATATATCTGGTGTTCTTGGTAGAGAACATGTGATCTTGTTTACCAAGTTGTTTCCAGCAGTGGTAATTGGATTGTTACTAGGAAACCTAGTTGTAGATAAAATCTCACAAAAAAAATTCAGTATATTTGTGAATGCAATGCTGATTGTTATTGGTGTTTCACTCTTCTTATAAGAAGTGGGCATAGAAGGAAGGATGTAAAATATGAAAAGGATACATACAGAAAATGCACCTGCTGCAATAGGTCCATATTCACAAGCAATAGATGTGAATGGAACACTTTATATTTCTGGTCAGATACCATTTTCTCCAGAAACAATGGAACTTGTCTCAGAAGATATTGAGCTTCAAACCAAACAAGCCCTTGTAAATGTGAAGGCTATAGTAGAAGCAGCAGGATACGAAGTGAAGAATATAGTTAAATGTAGTTTGTTTGTTAAAGACATGAGTGATTTTGCAAAGATTAATGGTGTGTATGCTGATTTCTTTAATGATCATAAGCCAGCACGTGTAGCCATTGAAGCTGCAAGACTTCCTAAAGATGTTAAAATTGAGATAGATGCCATTTGTGTTAAATAGTCAGAGGCGAGCAGATGTAATAATTAAATATTGAGTTAAAATAAGCCCCTATCTAGTTCAAGTGAAGCTTCACAATTAGATAGGGGCTTATGTATTTGATGCGTTTAGCATTTCAAATCAAAATTGACGATAGTCTAGAGAAGTATTAACATAATGAGTGACTGAGAATTAAGTTGTACTATATCATGGGAAGTTTTTTGTGAAGAGATAATGTTTTTTAGATATTGAGGGACCTTACATGAAAATAAGAGAATTTCTAAAACTAAAACCACTAAGAAAACATAAAATTCTTGCTGGTGAAAATGGACTAGATAAAACAATGGGCGATATAAATATTTTTGAGTATAAGTTAGATGAAACAAAAAATAGAAGTGGAATGCTTTATATTTCATCATTTAATTTTGTTGGAACGGACATGGGTAAAATATATGAAGTTATACATACGCTTATTGAAACTAAATCCCCAGGACTTATAGTGGTTGAGGAATTTGTAAATAGCATTTCTGAAGAAGTAAAACAGTTGGCTAATGCAAACAATTTTCCTGTTATTTTAATCCCAAATAATATCATGTACAGCAGTATTTTTAGTGCCTTCTTTTATGAAAATATCTCCAGGGAGTATTATGAGAAAGAAAGAATTTTAAATCAGTTATATGATACTGGTGCTGATCCTGAAAAGTGTTTAGCAGGAATAAATCCATCATTTAAACCCTATTACGTGGTGTTTTATATAGTAGGTGAGTTTGGCCATAAAATCTTGATACATAACTCAGTGGCATCTGGGTTTGTAAGAAACAGTTGTGATGAGGTTGTTAGCTTCAAAGATGGAACCATTGTTATTTGCTCCAATGATACTGGCATATTTGATATTGATGGTATTGCTGAAGAGATCATGTATAAAATCGAGAACAATAGCGTTAATGACAATATTAAGTATAGTATAGGTGTTAGTAATACAACAGATAATAGATATAATGCTAAGAAAATAATTCGTGAAGCCATGCATGCCCAAATCTATCAGAAAACGAGGAAAGAAAATGGATATGCTTTGATTGAAAATATTGGTCGGTATAGGGTTGTCATCCCAATGGTTGAAAACATTGAAGTTGTTGAGTATGTTGAAAGCATTGTTATCCTAATAAAAGAATACGATATTGAACAGAAAGATAAATTATATGACACCTTCAAAGTTTATAAGGAAAATAGATTTGACATAAATAGGACTTCAAAAGATATGTTTTTGCATCCTAATACGGTTCGGTATCGAATGAAAAAACTAGAATATCTGTTGGAAAACAAAGTTGAATCACTATATGAGTTGTCCTTATTTGTAGAAATTCTAGAAATGTTATAACAAATTAATTTAGATAATAATGAGTTCATTGTAAAAATTACAATTGAACTCATTTTTTTTGTAATCTCAATAAAGATTTTGAATTGTCTGACATTATGATCTGGGATACAATTGTATTGTAAACGGGCAATACCAGCTGGTGTAATCGTAAATGAAATTTGTGGCAATAGGATATTAAAATGGAGATAATAGTATTTTATACAATGAACATTTGAGTCATTGTATTAATTATAATGGAGGAAGTATGTTCAAACAGTCAATAGAGTTATATGAATTACTTGATAAAGCCAATGCTTCAGGTAATGAGGTAATGAATCATTTGAAAGTTAAAGGTGCAAGCAATATTGATGTGACAACAGTAAAAGGTGACCGAGGGAGTACCGACTTTATACAGATAAAAATTGCAGGATCAAATGGGAAAACCATAGGTGGTAATGCAAAATCACTGGGTATTGTAGGTCGATTAGGTGGTTTAGGTGCAAGACCTAGTGTAACTGGGTTCGTTTCAGATGGAGATGGAGCACTTGTAGTTTTAGCAGTTGCTTCGAAACTCATAGATATGCAAAAAAATGGGGATGTTTTAAAAGGTGATGTGATTATAACAACACATATATGCCCTGATGCACCAACACAAGACCATTTCCCTGTCCCATTTATGGGATCTCCAGTGGATATGGAAACAATGAATTCATTTGAAGTACATGAGGAAATGGATGCGGTGTTATCAGTAGACACAACTAAAGGTAATAAAGTGATTAACCACCGTGGTTTTGCAATATCAAACACCATTAAAGAGGGATATATTTTAAAGGTGAGTGATGATGCCCTTGAAATTATGATGAGAACGACTGGTGAAATGCCATATGTTATGCCAATGTCTCAACAGGACATTACACCATACGGAAATGGATTGTATCATATTAATAGTATATTTCAGCCTTCAGTAGCAACAGACGCACCGGTTATTGGTGTTGCATTAACAACAGCAGTACCAGTTGCTGGATGTGCAACTGGTGCGACCCATATAGCAGATATAGAAAATGCGGGTAGATACTGTATTGAAGTTGCTAAAGCTTATGGGGAAGACAGCTGTGCTTTTTATGATATAAAGGAGTTTGATTTAATAAAAGGTCTTTATGGAGAAATGACAAGATATCAAACAAAAGGCAATAGAGTTGATACTTAGGTTAAAATCTGAATGTATTTGTGATTAAGGGGGATATCATGGAGAAGAGAAATCATCCATCTGCATTTGATATAGGGACGCTAGTATTAATAATTATATTATCCACGCTGGGTGCAATTGTCGGGCTAGAACTCATAACAAGAGCGGGTACAACGCCAAATACTTCAATTATTGGAGCTGTGGTAGCGATTGTAATTGCACAGGTTCCTATAGCTATTTTTAAACAGTACAAAGATATCAATAGACAAAATTTACTTCAGACAGCAATTTCGGGTGCAACGTTTTCGGCAGCCAATGGATTGATGCTACCGATCAGTGTCATCTTTTTAATGGGTGAACCAAAACTTGTTTGGCCCATGTTAGTAGGTGCCTCATTAGCTGTTATAACGGATGCAACGATTCTATACAAAGCATTCGACTCACAAGCTTTTCCAGCTGATGGTGCGTGGCCACCTGGTATAGCTACGGCTGAGGCTATGATAAGTGCCAGAGATAAAGGCCAAAGTGGACTGATGTTACTTGGTGGAATTATTGTGGGTGCAGTAGGTAAAATGAAAGGAATACCTATGGATTTGTTTGGTGTTTCATTCATAGGTAACATGTTTGCCTTAACGGCATTTGCAATAGGATTACTACTTCGAGGCTACTCGCCACAGCTGATTGGTGTAGATATTAACACATTATATGTACCACATGGTGTTATGATTGGTGCTGGACTCATTACATTAATACAGATTGGGAGAATCATTCTTAAAAATAAAGAAGAAGGCAATACAAGTGTTACTAGAAGTAGTTTCGAGTTAAAGAAAGGTTTAATCAACGGATTTGGAGCCTATATTGTAATTGCTATTGTTTTAGCTGTTACAACAGGAATTATGACTAAAATGAGTATGGGAATGTTGATCCTGTGGGTATTATTCTCAGCAGTTTCTGCAATACTCTCAGAACTAATTGTTGGTATTTCGGCTATGTATTCTGGTTGGTTTCCGGCATTTGCAACAGCACTGATTGCTCTGGTAATAGGTATGGTAATTGGATTTCCTCCAATGGCTCTTGCCGTTTTGGTAGGTTTCACGGCATCAACTGGCCCAGCATTTGCTGATATGGCTTATGACTTTAAGGCTGGTTATGTGTTACGTGGGTCCGGTGAAGATTCTGAGTTCGAAAAAGAAGGAAGAAAACAGCAATATTTTGCAGAATTAATTGCATTTTCAGTAGCGATTATAGTCGTTGCTGTTACACACAATATGTATTTTGCACAAGATTTAGTACCCCCAGCTGCAAGAACTTATCAAGCAACGATCCTTGCGGGTTCAAATCCAGAAATTGCAAAAATGATACTGTTTTGGGCAATTCCTGGTGCTTTGATCCAATTTATTGGAGGACCCAAAAAACAACTTGGAGTACTTTTTGCAACGGGCTTATTGATTAACTATCCAATTGCAGGCAAGACTGTGCTTGTAGGACTCATTGTTAGGGCAATCATTCAAAAAATTAAAGGCGAAGATGCAACACACTTCTTATACGTGTTTGGTGCAGGGACTATAACGGGTGCTGCTTTAGTAAGCTTCTTTACATCAACAACAAAAATGTTAAAAGGAAAAAGCTAAAATTGTTGAAGTTAACATATTGAAAGAGTGTATATAAAAAATGGCTGCTTAGCAGTCATTTTTTTGTGTTAAGTATACATTTTGAAGTATAACTGCAGCTTTATATCATAGTAAAGTGCATGCTACAGACAAGGTACTGCATTAGGTTTATACATGTTGTGTGCTTTCATTAAGTTTAGAAACTCAATAACTTGATGTAAATGTTATCATATGTTATAGTCAATCAAAGATGTTATGTTGTAATATAATATGTTATAACATATATGAAGTGTATTTAAACAATTTAATATTAGAGAGAAGTGATTTAATATGACAGATCCTACTCAAAGTATTGGGTCAGTATTGAAACAGGTGAGAACGGAAAGAGAATTAACATTAGAAGAAACAGCATCCCTTACAGGTGTTAGTAAGGCAATGCTTGGACAAATTGAAAGAGGTAAATCGAACCCAACGATTTCTGTGTTGTGGAAGATCGCTACAGGTTTAAAGGTTTCATTTTCTGAACTGCTTGGGTCAGATAGTGAAACACATGATGTTATAAATGTAAATGACCTTGAACCTGTCTATGAATCAGATGGAAAAATGATTTTACATGATGTGTTTCCTTACAACCCAGTGACTGGATTTGAGTATTTCTTCATTACAGTCTTACCAGGTGGTGAACATGTATCAGCACCACATCTGAAGTCGACTGAGGAACATATAGTTGTAACCAAAGGCATATTGAGACTGGTTTTGGATGGCCAAGTGCATGATATGAAGGCACCTTCAGCACTAAAATTTAAGTCTAATCAGGAACACAGCTATAGTAATCCCTTTGAAGAAGAAGTAATCTTTCAAAGTATCGTCAAATATTAAGTTAACCAGAACCAATGTGTTCTGGTTAATTTTCAACATATAAGGATGTTATAACATACTGAAAAGCAATATAACAACCAATTGTTATGGAGAACAACTTACTAATGAACCTTAAACATGGGAAGGATGATGGCATTGCTTACTAAAAGAATTAAACACGCGAAAGAAAATTATATCAATTCGAAACCGTCAATCTCATATGAACGTGCACGACTATGTACAGAATCACATAAAACCACCGAAGGTGAACCTGTTGCTATAAGAAGAGCAAAGGCATTCAAAAAAACATGTGAGGAACTTGTAGTGACAATATTTGAAGGAGAGCTAATTGTTGGAGCAACAGGCGAATTCCGTAAATGCGGTATATTAACCCCTGAGTTTTCGTGGACTTGGGTTGATCGTGAAATGGACCATTTTGATAAGCGTGTACAAGACCCTTATAAAATGACAGATGATCAAAGAGCATTTGTAAGAAAAGAAGTTTTCCCATATTGGAAAAACAAATCATTGGAAGAAGCTTTTTTAGCTCACCTACCTAATGAAACAGCTAAACTTGTTGTAGATACAGGGTTTGTAGACAATGACTCCAAGTGGAGGCAAGCAGTAGGGGAGATCACTCCGGACTTCCAAGATGTTTTGTTCAAGAAAGGTTTCCAAGGTATTATTCAAGATGCTCAGAAGAGCCTAAAGTCATTATCGCTGACCTCTATTGAAGATTTAAAGAAGAGAGAATTTTATGCATCTGTAATTTTAACCTCACAAGGTATAATCGCTCTAGCTAAGAGATATGCTGAAAAGGCATTAGAACTTGCTGAACATGAAATAGATATAGTACGTAAAAGTGAGCTTCTTGAAATTGCACGGATCTGTTCAAAAGTCCCATCACAAGCCCCAGACAGTTTTTATGAAGCCATACAATTCGTATGGTTCACACAGATTGGAGGCATTTTATCAGAGAATCCTCTCGCCTTAAACCCTGGACGCTTTGACCAGTACATGTATCCCTACTTTAAGTCGGACATTGAAAATGGACTGAAAACTGAAGACGAGATTCAGGAGTTGATTGAATCACTCTGGATTAAGTATTCTGAATGGGTATGGACAATTTCTGCTAATACTGCAGAGTTTTTTGCCGGTTATAATCAGTTTCAAAACCTTACAGTGGGTGGAAAAAAAAGAGATGGAAAAGATGCTACAAATCCATTGACCTTTATGTGTTTAAAAGCAACAGAGCGTGTGAAAACACACCAACCGGGACTGAGCGTTCGCCTTCATCAAAATGCCCCAAAGGAGTTTCTAAATGCAATTTCACATTTAGTTAGCAAAGGGACAGGATTCCCAGCTATTCATAATGATACAGCTGGTTATCAAATGTTAATTAATGCAGGTTATGAACCTGAAGATGCAAGAGACTGGAACAACTGTGGTTGTGTGGTACCTCATTATAGAAAGACCAGTGAATGGACATCCGCTGCCAATATAAACTTTACTGCAGCACTTGAGTTTGCACTGAATCAAGGGTGTAGTCGATTAACGGGTGAACAGGTGAGTATCACGGAAATAGAAGCTTCAGAGTTTAAAACATATGGTGAGGTAGAATCCGCATTTTACAGACAGTTTGATTATTTCATTGAACAATCTGTAACTGCTACAATCATTGCTCAAAAGCTTCATAAGGAAATGGTGCCAAGACCGTTTTTATCGTCTTGTATTGAGGCGTGTTTGGAAAGCGGTAATGATTTAGTCGATGGAGGTGCTAAGTATAATGTAGGGCCAGTCCTTACAGGGATAGGTCTAGCAGTTACAGCAAATTCTTTAGCAGCTGTTAAGAAATTAGTATTTGAGGATAAAGTAACTACCTTACCGGAGTTATTGAAAGCTATTGACGCCGATTGGGAAGGTTATGATGAACTAAGAGACCTTGCGCTTGCTACACCTAAATATGGGAATGATATTGATTATGTTGATGATATCGCCATTGAAATCGCAAATTATTACTATCAGAAAAGCCATAGTTATAAAGATATTAATGGAAGTCCTTTTAATACTGCATTCATGGGAATCTCTAATTATCTCCCAACGGGGAAAGTAGTAGGGGCAACCCCTTGTGGCAGAAAAGCAAGAATGCCTCTTTCAGAAGGCGTATCACCCTATGCAGGCTCAGATACATCTACACCACTTGCAGCAATGCTTTCCGCATCAAAACTTAACCAAGATGTACATTCTGGAGGCACACTGTTGAATTTGAGATTGAATGCGGATATGGTCGCAAGTAAACGTGGACAATCGAACTTGGGGAGTATGATTCAATCCTACTTTGCAATGGGAGCATTCCATGTGCAATTTAACACAATATCGACAGAGATATTAAGAAAAGCGCAAGACAACCCTGGTGCCTACAAAGATCTGCTAGTTCGTGTGGCAGGCTATAGTACTCAGTTTGTTAACCTATCAAGACAAATGCAGGATGCGATTATAGAAAGGACAGTTCATGGAAGTTTTTAAAGAATCCATGAAAAAATCTGCTTACATGATGCAGCCGCAGAATTACTCTGTTAATGATGGTGATGGAATCAGGACAGTTTTATTTTTAGCAGGATGTCCTCTCAGATGTCGGTGGTGTGCAAATCCAGAGTCCTTTATTAAAATTGAGAAAAACAACTCAGTTCATGAAAAGAATGAATTCGTAAAAGCGTATAGTGTCAGTGAAATTTCAGAAGGCATTGATAAACAGAGCATATTCTATAGGTTTTCTGGTGGTGGTATTACTTTCTCAGGTGGCGAGCCCACTGTTCAAGTTGAATTTTTAGATGAACTGTCTCTTGAACTTTATAATGCTGGTTATGACTTAGCCATTGAGACGTGTGGATATTTCGAATTTGATAAAGTTAAACCCATACTTGATAGGATTCAATTGATATTTGTAGATATAAAAATCATGAACGAAGATGCCCATCAGCATTATACTGGGAAGAGCAACAAGACCATATTGGATAATATAAAGAAAATGGGTGTATATGGTTATTCTGTAGTCGTTCGAATTCCTATTATTGAAGGTGTTAACGCTACAGTAGAGAATGTGAAAAGAACTGCATTGTTTGTTAAAAAACATTTGAAAAATCCCAGAATTGAGCTTTTGCCATATCATAATATTGGAGAGTATAAGTATGACAAACTACAGAAAAGCAGACCCCCTATGACCTTTCGAAGGCCAAACAAAGACCAAATGATGCATTTTGCAAAAATAATTGAAGATGAAGGCGTTTGTGTTGTTAATTATCTCTAAGAGAAAAAATTAATAAATTGGTTAAAATGAGATAACTCTATAAACAAATAAGATAAAAATAATGTGTGAATGAAGAAGATTGGTTTAAATGGATTAAGAATTTGCAATTATGAGGCAATTCTGAATAATGGCTGATTTTATTTAAATGTTGTACAACGGTTTTAAATGTGATATTATCCACAAGGAATTAATTAATTAAAAATTTAACGGGGGTAATTATGAAATCATTTATCGAAATTGTTGACTATATAGTCGCAGCAGGAAAAGGCAAAGTAGAAAAGAAGTCTAGAGCACTTATTCTACAAGGGATTTTAGCAGGTATGTTCATCGCTATGGGTGCTATTGGCTACTTCAAGCTTGCAGCATACACAGCTGATCCAGGTCTAGGAAAGTTCTTAGGAGCACTTATCTTCCCAACGGGTATCATTGCGATTCTGCTACTAGGTGTTGAACTATTTACAAGTGATTGTATGGTCATTCTAAGTGTTTACAAAAAAGAAGTTGAACTTGGTCGCTTCATGAAGATGCTTACTACTGTAATTGTTGCCAACCTAATTGGTGCAATCATTATGGCCCTTCTAAGTACTGGTGCTGGCATCTTTACTGATAAAATGCTTGCAATTGTTTCTAAGGCAGCTGTTGCTAAAACAACTATGCCAATCGGTCGTATGTTCATTAGTGCAGTACTATGTAATATCATCGTATGTGCTGGTGTAATGATGGCTTACAGTGCTAAAGATGTTATTGGTAAGATCTTTGCAATCTGGTTCCCAATCACACTATTCGTACTAAGTGGAACAGAGCATATTGTTGCTAACATGTTCTACCTAATGATGGCGTTCTTCAATGGCGCTGCTGTAACTGTTCCTGGTATCCTTACAAGCTTTGGTGTGGTTACAATTGGTAACTTCATCGGTGGCGGTATTGTAATTGCTGGTGTTAACTACTTTATGGATCAAGATCTAAGAGTTGCTGCGCCTGCTGCTACAAAGCTTAAAAGAGCTAAGTAAGATACACAATCTAAAATGTAACTAATTTTAAAAAGTAATTAAAGTTAAAAATAGGCCCTTCACATTTATGTGAGGGGCTTTTTAGTGTTTGGAGCTTATAGAGTAAATAAAGTCATGTAATTCTTATCCTAAATTTTTGAAAAATCATATTTATGCCTTATAATATGAATAGAGTAAGTTTATATGGCTTGACTCGTTAAATATGCCTGTGATGGTGTTGGTAAATGTAGTGGAAGGAGAATTCATTTGAAATTTATATCATGGAATATAGACTCGTTAAATGCGGCCTTAACAAGTGATTCTAATAGGGCGGTACTATCAAGAAATGTAATTAAGACGATATTAGAGCAAGATGCAGATGTCATCGCTTTGCAAGAAACCAAATTACCTTCAAAAGGACCAAGCAAGAAACATATAGGGCTTTTAGCAGAGAGTTTTGAAGGGTATTCTTATACATGGAGAAGTTCACAAGAGCCTGCAAGAAAAGGCTATGCTGGGACTATGTTCTTATACAAAGACAAGTACGCTCCAGAGGTATCTTATCCTGAAATTGGTGCGCCAGATACCATGGACCTTGAGGGAAGAATTATCACTCTAGATTTTGGGGATTTTTATCTTACGCAGGTGTATACGCCCAATGCGGGGGACGGCCTTAAAAGGTTAAAGGAAAGACAAGTTTGGGACGAGAAATATGCTGAGTATCTTGAAGGCCTTGATAAAGAAAAAGTTGTTATCGCTACAGGGGATTATAATGTTGCTCATAAAGAGATTGATTTAGCACACCCAGATAACAATCGAAAGTCTGCAGGATTTACGGACGAAGAGCGTGAAGGGTTCACAAATCTGTTAAACAAAGGGTTTACGGATACGTTCAGACACATGCATGGTGATGTGACGGGTGTTTATTCTTGGTGGGCTCAAAGGGTGAAAACGAGTAAAATAAATAATTCTGGCTGGAGGATTGATTACTGGTTGGTTAGTGATAGAGCGGCTGGCAAGGTAACTAAATCTGAAATGGTGGATTCGGGTGAAAGACAAGACCATACACCTCTGATGTTGGAAATTGATTTAAAAGCATAAAGATAAAGGAGTGAGCAATAGCGTATGGACCATGGACCAATTACACTACTGACAATCAACGAACTTGCTGAGTACTTAAAAAATTTATTACCAGCAAATATTCCTGAGTCTTATGTTCTTAAAAATAGATTTGAAAGCGTAACAAAGGAATCTGAAATAGTTGAAGGTGTCCTTGCATATAGAGATTTTTTATATGTGTTTAATGATCGACTAAAATCAGATGGTCATACGCATTTTAAGCTCAGGACAAATCCAAAGAAAGATACAGATTATCCTTTGTTGTATAGTATTACAGACCTTTTAGCGGATATAGGGTATTATGGTCAGCTGGCAGAGAGTGCAGATGCAATGCTGATAACGGAGTTGCCATCGTTCACTGGATGGGTCGATGAAAACGGACGTAAAAAACAGCCTAGGAATTCTGCGGTTAAGCTTACTGAAGCGATGCGATTTTTAGCACTTTGTGGATTTGAGTTTCAGGGTGTTGATTTAAATGCAAAAAAAGTAATCCTGTCTAAAGAGTTACCAATTGAAGTATGTTACCCAGGTGCTCCATTAATGTTGACTGGATTAAAAGCTCTATCGATTGCAGATATAGAAATAAGAGCGAAAAGGTATATTTCAGATTATAATCATGACAATCTATTATTATGTGATTACAGGTTGTTACAAGAAAATGAGACAGAAGCCATTGATGTATTGAATGAGTTTTTGCATGTTTTACCTAAAGAGGTTAGGGAATTTGCTTTAGACCTTCATAGATATCATATTGAAAAGGGTATGACCTGTGAGTCAACCCTAACAACTTTTGAAGCGCATTTTTCCTATTCATACATAAAGAATAAGAAAAAAGCCTTATCTGCCAAAGACATCTATATGAAAAGAACTTGGGAATTCATGTTATCAACTAAACATGGTTATAACTTGGTAGTCAGATCCAAGAAAACCGATAAGTATCCTGAGTTTATTGAGACCTTGCCCTTATCTTTGCAACATAAAATAGAAGCGGGTTATGGCTGTGACAGAAAGCTAAATGATGAACCGTGTCAACAAAGTTGCCAAGGCATGCGATTCCCACTTGATGCGTCCATATTAAGTATTGGTGATGGCATTAAATCATGGCTTGATAAAGAGTTGTCTTATAAAATTTGAGAAGACAACAAGAAACTACCATATATTGATCAACCAAATTTGACAATTAGGAAAATGCATGATAAATTGATACAAACTGAACGTTCGGTATGTCGAGAGGGGTATTTCAATGGAAACGAAAGAACGCATAATGCAGGTGACTTTTGAGTTGCTTCTAAGTTCAGGTTTTGATGCGATATCTGTGAGTCAAATTACAAAAAGAGCTGGTATCACAAAAGGAGCCCTTTACTATTTTTTCGAAAATAAAGAAGATTTGTTTGAACAAGTCGTTGAACACTATTTTATGAATTTCATGAACCAGCTTGTTAATTCAAGAATTAAGGAAACATCAAGTATTAAAGAACAAGTACGGTTGTTTTATGAGATAAAAACAGGTGATACAGATCATTCTTCTACGCATAAAAATGTATATCGACTACTTCAAGATGGTATAGATAAGTATGAAAAATTGCGTGAGCAATTTAAAAAATTCAATGATTCTACTATTGAATATCAAGTTAATGTTCTAGAAGAAGGAAAAGCACAAGGTGTAATTAGGCCAGAACTTGATTCGAGGTTATTAGCCCTAAACAACATGACCTGGGGAAGAGGTATGCTGCTCTTTGACGAAAGCAATAGAGTAGAAAATACCAAAGAAATGGCTGACGCTTATTTTGATCTTATTTGGAGAAGTATAGCCGTTTCTGTCTAAAGATTTGTAAGGACATAGAATGAAGATTTATAAACTGTTTAGGTAATCTAAACAGTTTTCATTTAAGGGTTGCATACCGAACGTTTAGTATGCAATGTGCGTAAAATAAGAATTTATGGAGGAACTTAATGAAAGCAGTTGTTTGTACAAAATATGGCACACCCGATGTGTTAAAAGTCAAAGACATTGAAACACCAGATATCAAGGAGGATGAGGTTCTAATAAAAATTGAAGCTGCCGCAGTGACCGTTTCAGATACAGTAATTAGAAAACTGCAGGCACCAGGGAATCCCAGACCCATTAAAAAACGCTTGTTAAGATCGTTAATGCGATTGGCGTTAGGGATTAATGGACCAAGAAAATCAGTGTTAGGAATGGTAAGCACAGGTAAAATTGTTTTAGTGGGCTCTAAAGTTACCAAGTTCAAAATGGGAGATGAGGTATTGTCGTTTTCAGGGAGCAAATTCGGTGGTTATGCAGAATACAAAACTGCCTCTGAACTTGATACTGATAAAGGAGAACTGATATTAAAACCTCAGAATATGTCCTTTGAAGAAACTGCTGCCATTGCCTATGGTGGAATGTTAGCTATACATTTTCTGAAACCCCAAGAAATTAATAGTGGGGACAGAGTTCTAATATATGGTGCTTCAGGTGCTATTGGGACAATGGCAATACAACTGGCTAAAGCTCAAAATGCAGAAGTTACTGCCGTATGTAGCAAGAAAAACACTGAGTTTATTAGAAATATGGGTGTAGACAAAGTTTTAGACTACACAGATGACGCTGCAGTGAATGAACTCAGTGAATACGATTTGGTTTTTGATGCTGTGGGATATAAAAAAACATCTGTGGTAAAAGACCAGCTGACCCAAACGGTGGTCGAAAGTGGGAAATATGTGTCTGTAGATGATGCAATGTTGAAACAAAAGCCTGAATATCTTGAAATGCTTAAGGATTATGCTGAAAAAGGTCAAGTTAAAGCTGTAATAGACCGAACATATACTTTGGACACCATTGTTGAGGCTCATACTTATGTGGAACAAGGGCATAAAAGAGGTAATGTTATTCTAAAAATTTGATATTACATGAAACTTATTTATTGTAAGTTCCTGTTATTTTTCATCCGATTAATGGTAAAATTACTTAGGGATCCTATTTCGAATATGTTGAAGGAGAAGACTATGAATAAACTAAAGATTATGGTTTTAACAGCCTTATGTTTTTTATTATGTGGTTCAATGAGTTTTGGCATATTAGGGGATGAACCTATAATTAAGTTAAACAATCAGATTATAAGTTTTGATACGAGTACAGGCAAACCAATTTTAGCTAATAATGAAATTATTGTACCAATTGAGCCGATTATGGAGGCTATTGGTGGGGAAACTATATGGGATGCATCTACAGGTGAACTAAAAATAAGAGCAAACAATGAAGCAACAACATTTGATTCCAATATAAATTTTCTAGGTGGAAAAGCATATATGCCTATAAAAATGTTGATGGAAAAATTAGATTATTACGTAACATGGGATCCTGAGGCAATGTATATGGAAGTAAACCCACATTTAGACCTTCAGTTGATTGAAGAAGGCATGGGTTACAATACATATTTATTTGAGCCTATTCCTGAAGCCGGATTTTATTGGGGGGGATGTGTAAGGATACCCCATAAGGTGTCAAGTGCATATTTACATATAAATGGTATTGCAATTACGAGCAATGATTCTAATGAAACCCTTAAAAATGAGGCTCTAACAACGATTGAGCGAAAGTACAAGTTCTCTGAGTCAATGAGCTCTGTAATGTTGGTGCCAATGTTCCCCATGGGTGAATACGAGTTAGCAGTATTAGGTGAATCAACTTTATTTGCACAAGAGGCTAAGTATAAAGATGCAGATATCCAGCTGCTTAATATGGTAAGTGTACTTAAAACCCAACTGCGACAATTGGGGATAGACTTAGAAAATAAAAATGTTTTAACAGGACATTCTGGGACTGGCGAATTTGCATCAAGGTTTTCAATATTGCAGCCAAATGCTGTTAAAGCTTTAGTGATTGGTGGAAACAGATGGTCTGTATTGCCATCTGATAATTACAAAGGAATACCCCTTAACTACCCACTAGGAACCGCGGATATTGGGCCAGATAAAAAAATCAACAGAGAACTGGACACCAGTGCATTCTCTAAAATACCGATGTTCATTTATACAGATAGATCAAGTCATATGTACTCAAATAATATGAATGATGAATTTGACACTGAGCTAAGAGACTTAAGTGGTGTAGAATATGTGCAAATTTTAAAAGAAAAGTATAGTCATGTTGATGCGGTAGAGTTCCATCATGTTGTTGTTCCAGAGCATTCGTCTGATGAGGATGAACTTTTCAGTGAAATAACATCATTTTTGTCAGATGAGATTAAGCCAGTCAAAATACTGACTACGGTCAACGTATATAAAGACGAATCTATTGAGATTGAAGCACAGGAAAAGAATGTAATTGTAATAAAAAATACGAGCAGTGGGCCACTTGAAGTGAATAGAAAATTCCTAACAGAAAAGCATTCAATCGGCATAATCGAATCAGGAACTAGCTTAAATGATATTGTGCCATACAATGGAACGACTTATACATACGAAATTTTTAGTGGTGGTGTCAAGCTTAAAACAATTGATGTTGAATCCTTGTTTGACGAAAAAAATCGAGAGCATACTGCCTTTTATGAGTGGGAGGATTCAGTTCGTGCTGAGTTGCATTACGCTCCTGAAAATGCAGACACAATAATAAATGTTAAAGACCAAGAAGGTATTTACGAACGTTCCATGTTTTTACACGGTGTTAAATACAGCTTTATCGCAGATAAAGCTTATTTCCAAACAAGCAATACTGCGTTTCTTGATAAATCATTTGAGTATGGAGCACGCTACTTCCATAGACTCTATCAAATGTATGGAGGGTTTCCTCTAGATGAATACAAAAACTTTGTTCTAAGTGAGTTTCCTGAGTATGGTGCTTATATATTTGGATATGCATTTGTGTCCAATAAAGAGGGTGAAGACAACGCATTCAGGCTTGAGGACGAGAATTATGGCACTTTAGCGCATGAAATATCACATGCTTGGAGTGGGTGTTTGCTCTTTAACTATTCTCATGGACTGGATACTGCAGACGGGTGGTATCTTGAAGGTTTTAACATGATAAATGAGTTTACAGTTATAAATGGAGAGAAAATTACACCATCATTAGGTACAGCCAAAAGTGATCTTAACGCCCTATTACATGCATTATACAAGGCAATGGTAAATGATCCCGATTATAGAATTCCCTTAAAGGTGCTTTGGGGTTCAGACAAGGAAAAAGGGAAAACGATGATTTATAAAAAAGGCCCATCATTTATCTACTTGGTCATCGATCGTTTTAAAGATTATGGGCTCGAATATCATGATTTTTTGAAGTTTACATACCAGAAATACTATATTGACAAAGTTAATCGTGAAGATCCAGAACGTAAGAATTATAAGGTAGACTACTACATGAATACTGAAGTTGTCAAAGAAGCGCTGGAATCTTTTTCAGGACTTGACCTAAGCGACTTATTTAATGCATATGTGTATGGTGATGAAAAGTTGATAATTGATAAGTTCAATATTGATGCAATCAAATACAATAGCAACTTGTACTAGGTGGCAATCATATGTGAATTGAGCCATCTTTATTCAGCATATTACTTAAGCGCTGGAATATAATTGTTATGACATTTAATGCCATAAAGTCAGTAAAAGACTTTGGGGCATTATGTTTTTATGCTTTAAAATTATGATAAAATGAAGACAGACGTAAAACCGAACTGATGTTTGATAGAAATGTAGGTGTGCATATGAATGAAACCGAAAATATATATGTGGCAATAGACCTTAAGTCGTTCTATGCTTCTGTTGAATGTCTTGAAAGAGGGCTTGACCCCTTAACAACCAATTTGGTTGTAGCAGATGCCAGTCGATCAGAAAAAACAATATGTTTAGCGGTATCACCATCACTAAAATCCTATGGAATCCCTGGCAGAGCCAGATTATATGAAGTGGTACAGAAGGTTAAAATCGCAAATGACAATCGTGCTCAGAAAGCTCCAAATAGAAAACTGAGTGGCACATCTTATTATGATGAAGAATTAGAGAATTCTCCAGCAACAGCCATTGATTATATTGCCGCACCTCCAAGAATGGCTTTATATATAGAGTATAGTACAAGAATTTACAACGTGTATTTAAAATATGTTGCACCTGAGGATATTCATGTTTACTCCATTGATGAAGTGTTTATTGATATAAGCAACTATTTAAAGCACTCGAATCAAAGTCCAAGAGAATTTACTAAAATGATTATAAAAGATGTCCTTGAAACTGTAGGCATCACAGCAACTGCAGGCATAGGAACGAATTTATATTTGAGTAAAATTGCAATGGATATAGTTGCGAAGAAAATTGATCCTGATTCTGATGGAGTGAGAATTGCTGAACTTGATGAAATGAAATATAGAAAGCAGTTATGGGATCATAAACCCATTACTGATTTTTGGCGCGTAGGGCGCGGTTACGCAAAAAAACTTGAAAAGCATGGACTCTGTACCATGGGAGACGTTGCAAGGTGCTCAATTGGAGAAACCAATGATTTTCATAATGAAGACTTGTTGTATGATTTGTTTGGTGTTAATGCAGAACTTCTCATTGATCATGCTTGGGGTTGGGAGCCTTGTAAAATTGAACATGTAAAGGCTTATAAACCCTCTACCAAGAGCACTGGAGCAGGCCAAGTACTACTACGACCTTATGAATATGAAGAAGTAAGAATTATTGTTAAAGAGATGACCGACCAGCTGGTTCTTGATTTAGTAGATAAAAACCTAGTGACCGATCAAATTGTACTAACAGTAGGGTATGACATATCAAACTTGTCTGATCTAGAACGGCGTAAACAATATAAAGGTGAAGTAAAAACGGATTATTATGGTAGGAAAATTCCAAAACACGCCCATGGTACAGCAAATTTGGACAGATTAACATCATCTACAAAGTTGATTATGGATGCTGTGATGGAACTCTTTGATAATATTGTTGATGCGGCTTTGTTGGCACGACGTGTGAGCATTGTGGCAAATCACATTGTTGATGGAGATTCTGTAAAAGATGAAGTGCGTCATGAACAGATGGATCTTTTTACAGACTATGAAAAGAAGACCAAAGAAACCGAAGAAGAGAAAACCATGTTAGAAAAAGAAAAAAAACTCCAGCACGCACTTTTAGATATTAAAAAGAAGTTTGGAAAAAATGCTGTCCTTAAAGGTATGAATTTGCAAAAGGGTGCCACAGGAAAAGATAGAAACAATCAGATTGGTGGACACAAAGCTGACTAAAGCTTTGACTAACCTATAAATAAAAACCTTAAGTAATAGCCTTAAGTAGTAGCCATAGGTATAAGGGAGTGGAGACTATATGAGACGTAGTAACCGCAGTAATGAGCAAAAGCATGCTAGAGAAAGAAACCATGATCGAGAAAATAACTATGATGACATAATCGATTTACCACGTCATGTTTCTCGTAAAAGGCCACAAATGCCTATCGAAGACAGGGCAGCTCAGTTTGCTCCATTCGCCGCTGTTGTAGGACATAATACATCAGTGAAAGAAGCTGCAAGAATAACCGATGAGAAAAGAGAGTTGGTTGAGGCAGAAAAAGCAGTTATTAACGAACAGCTTAATGAGGTTCAATCCCTGATTCAAGCACAAGCTGAAGCTCAGATTCAAGATCAAAAGCAATGTAGTGTTGAAGTGGAAATTGAACACTTTCAAGCAGATGGACTGAAAACAGGTGGCAAGTATATAGTTAGTAAAGGGAAAGTTGAAAAGATTGACGTTTATACACGTAACATTATAATGGCAAGTGGTGAAGTGATTGCCATTGAAGATGTGTTTAGGCTTATTGTCGATTGATGTGTCAGATTATTAAAGAATAAAACAAAATGCGTATCAGATACTTAGATTTAAAGTATTTGATACGCATTGTTTATTTCAATTATTTGATCCTTAGTTAATTAAGTCTAAGTTAATCAAGTCTTATTATGCATCTAAAATTTGGATCTCAGCAATGTTCATTGCATGGTCACCAACACGTTCGATATTATTAATAAGCTCTAAGAACAGGATACTTGACTTAGGTTTACAAACACCGTCAGTTAGACGTTTAATATGTGTCTTTTTAAGTGATTTTTCTAGATCGTCAATACGGTCTTCGATTTCAGTAACCTTTTTAGCTTCACTTTCATCTTCTGTTTGGAAGCTAGAAAGAGATATATCAACTGCGTTAAGTGCAGTGGAATATATGTCTTTAAGTTCACTTGTAGCTAATTCTGAGAAAGTGATTTGATTAGCAAACTTATATTCTAAAAGCTCAGCAATGTTTTCAGCATGATCGCCAACTCTTTCAATATCGCTTACAACATGGAAAAGGGTATCGATCGTTTCACGTTGTTCAATTGAAAGTGACGCATTAGAAAGTTTGACCAAGTAGTGAATAATCTCTTCTTCCATTTGGTTAATTTTCTTTTCGGTTTCAAATACGCCTTCTATTTTAGAAGGTGTGTCTGATATGAATCCATCCATAGAATTATCAAAGGCTGTTTTTGCCAGATTACCCATGACAAATATCTCATTTTTTATTTGTTCTAGTGCAATATATGGTGTTTCCATTATTCTATCATCAAGTGCAAGTGCGTAATCTTTTTCCTCTTTTGTATCTTGTTGAGGCAATAATATGAATACAAACTTTACAATCAGTGGTGCGAAAGGTAGTAGGATTGCAGTGTTAATAACATTAAAGAGAGTATGGGCCCAAGCAATTTGTCTTGCTGGATCATCTGACATACGCTGTACAAGGTCTACTGTAAATCCAGATAAGAAGAGTGCAAAAATTGTAGTACCGATTACTTTAATAGTTAAGTGAATAAGTGCAGCTCTTTTAGCAACGCGCTTTGTACCGATACTTGATAAGAGTGCAGTAATACATGTACCAATATTTGCGCCAAGTAGAACTGGGAAAGCAGATTCAATACTTAAAAGACCAGCAGCAGCAAGTGCAATCATTATGCCTGTCGTTGCAGATGAACTTTGAATAACACCTGTAACTAAGAAACCCGTTCCTATTGCTAAGAAGGTATCAAGTGGTGTACCACTACCGAATCGAGTTAACAGACTTGTAAATGGCTCATAAGATCTTAGTGGTTTACATGCACTTTTCATAATGTCCATTCCTAAGAACAGAATACCGAATCCGATAAGGATTTCAGAGTACTTCTTAATCTTTGGATTTTTAGTGGACAAGTTTATAACAACACCTAGAGCAATTGAAAAGGGTGCAAGTGCAGTAAGATTAATAGACACCAACTGCGCTGTTATAGTTGTACCAATATCTGCACCCATGATAATTCCAACGGATTGTGTCAGATTCATGATACCAGCATTAACAAGTCCTACCACCATTACGGTTGTAGCAGATGAACTTTGTATAATTGCAGTTACAACCATACCAATAAAAACAGCCATAATTCTATTTCGCGTAAGTGCCTCGATGATACTTTTCATCTTATCGCCAGCTGATTTTTGTAAGCCATCGCCCATGACGTTCATACCATACAAGAATAATGCAAGACCTGTTATGATTTGAACTAAAATTTCTGAAACATTAAATTCTGCCATTAATTTTCTCCTTAAAATGAATAATGCAATACCATTCTATTTTACTAGATTTATAGGCCAAATAGAAATGAAATATAACAAAAAAGAAATAAATGTTTATTTGAAAAATTCAAACAATATCAATAAGGTGATTGACAGGTTTTTAATGGGCAATATAGAGTTTGGAATTAAGTGAGCAATGTTAGATAGCGAAAGAATGATAAAGTATGCGTCAATCGAGTAATCGATTGGCGCTATTTTTATGATGAAACACTCTATATACATTCAAAATCACGAGGTGAACCTAACGTTTTTTCATAATGTGTCATTTTTAGCTTATTGACATCACACACACAACACATTAGATAATGTTAAAAAGCATGGTGATAGTTTGACAAGCGAGAAGACAAACGCACCTAGTTTACTATTTGTGTTTGGCCTTATTGTTTAATCCAAAAGGAGCAGGTATGAAGTATAACATTTCAACCCTATTCATAGTAATTGTACTGGCGAGTTGAAAGATCAAATAATAAACACCGAAAACATGATTGCTGAAATTGAGGCTTTAGAGTTTACTAATATCGATAATGGAAAAAGTAACTTTGGCGTTCTTTCCATGCAAACTCTAAAATTCTTATCATGTCCTATCTGTCATAATGCATTTGAAATTCACAATGCTTCAATTAAATCTGAGCGTATTCATAAAGGTATATTAGGATGTTCTTGTGGAAGAATGTACAAAATTGACCACGGAATCATATTGGATCAAAATAAGGATATTGAGTTCAAAAGGGCCGAAGGTAACATCGATATTAAACTGGAAAGTGAGCACTTTGCAGTTCTAAAAAAATCTGGTGATTATTTATTGAATAAGATGAATAAGTGGGATCATTCGAGAGGGATCATATTCATGCCTGCAGATAATATATCCTTGATTCGAGGTGTGGACAGATGTTTTAGGAAACAAGGAGAGTACTTCATATGTTGTACGTCATTAGCTCAGGCATCTGTTATTTGGCAGATTCTTGAGAGGCAAGCCTTTGAAGGTAATGCAACCGTTATTGTAACCGATCATGAACCACCACTGTCTCCGATGATTCCATATTTAGTTGATTTTGATAGCAATGCAGTAGACTTTAAAAAATCAAAACCACTGGGACATCGCTTTAGTCTGTTTGATCATGAATTTAAAGAAGAGGTGATTGGGTTCTATGCTAAAACGGTTTCAGTCAAGCATTCAACATACCTTGATAGATCAATGATTGGAGATCAGTATTTAGGTGAGGGTTATCAACTGGATGAAGAAGAAGTGATTGGGACAACTCGAGGTGTGAGGGTGTTCAATGATATAAATGGTAGTAACGAAGAGTGTGAACATTACGCACTATATCATACTAAGAAAATTCTGTTTAAATAGAGACATTCTATTTAAACAGACAAATTACATTCAAATTAAGGGTAAATAACAATGCTCCTAAATGTTACTTGAAAAAGTAGGAGACTGGATTTTAACTTTAAGTTTCCTTATTGCTAACATATGATATTTTGATGCCGCTTCAGGATAATCAACGTAATTTTCACTAAGAATTTCCCATTCGAACTCTGATTTGGCAATTATCTTCTTTAGAATTCCTTCACGATTTTTTCCTTTTAGAATGAAGTTAACAAACACGCCTTCTTCTTTAAGTTCATTCAGGATCTTAATGAGAAATTCACTTTCTTTTTCAACATCGTTTTTATAAAAATGTAGCATAGAATCCAATAGTACGATATCAATGTTCTTGTCAATACTGATATTGTAAACATCAGCCACAACTGTGTTGATCTTAAGACCATGTGACAAAGCTTTACTAGCGAGATTATCAATTCCTACCTTAGAATGATCTACTGCTATTACATTAAAACCCATTTTGGCAATTGGGATAGAATCCCTGCCTTGTCCGCATCCCAGATCAAGTACTGTGCCTTTAGATTTATATTGCTCGAAGAAATTAATTAACCCATTATATGGAGCACCAAAATATTCGTCCTCTTTATAATGGTCATCATATACTATCTTAGTCATTTTTAGGCCTCACTTTCAGTCTGATTTCATATAGCTCATCTTATAATAAATTCAACAAAGTACTGATGTTTTCATGTGCATCACCTTACTTACAATATAACGTGTGTTGTTACAACAGAGTCAAGGTCTTTCAAATAAATCTCTTCAACTCTTGTTATGGTTGATGGATTCAGTGACGAATCAAATGATAATGACAAATCCGGCATTAAAAAATGTAGGCATTTGCTTGTTTTTCATTGATAGGACAAAGTGAATGTAATAAAATAATGCTTGAATACTTAGTTTCAGTCATAAATCTAGGGGGAAAATCAATTGAAGAAAATTGTATTACTACTATTAGTATTAGTTCTAACAATAAGTGCAAGTACACTATCATTTGCACAGTATAGCAGGCCATCTGAGTGGGCAAAGGAAAGTGTTGATGCACTAAAAATGACGAGCGATTTTAAGAGGTCGATTTTCACCGATTATTCAGCAAACATCAGTCGAGGAGACTTTATCTATCTTGCAGTAAAAACATATGAGCTGTTAGATTACAATGATATTGTAATAGACACTTCAATAAAGTTTGCTGATACAGATGAGAAACATGTACTCAAAGCTGCTAGTTTAGGTATAACTCAAGGTGTTGGTCAAGGAAAGTTTGGATACAATGAGGCCTTAACCAGAGAACAACTTGCTGTACTCATGGCTAAAACAATCAAGCTTATGGGTCATGAGTCAGAAGAAATTGATGATTATCGTTTCACAGATGAAGAAAGCTTTAGCAGTTGGGCCAAAGATAGCATATATTTCGTACAACGGAATGGTATTTTAAATGGTATTGGAAGTGATAATTTTGGTCCACATGGTTATGCAACCAAAGAAGAAGCCTTTGCGATTATTTACAATACTCTTAGAAAGTATGGTCATAGTCAGTTCACTTTTGCTAATACCATAGGATACAAAACGTCACCTAATAGTATTATGCCTAATATTGAATCGATTAAAGAGAAATACACAGATCATTTGACTTTTAGTTTCAGTAAAGACGCAATGTCAATCAACTTCAAAGAAAGCACTAAAAATGTAAGCTCATTTTATGAAAACTATTTTTCGGGTTCAATAGAAATTCTAAATAATATCACGAGTGATACAACTGCCAATAAAGCACGTGATGAGGTTTATAGTGAATTAATTGGTAAAGATGAATATTCCTATATTAGTAATGCTATGTACGTCTCAAAAAAAGAAGCAGACACGCTTTATACAACGCCTTCTGGGAAATATGAGTTTACTTACAGTGAGGTTTTAACAGCACCAGTTGTAGGTCATAAATATCAGATAACTAAGATTAAACCTCTTTCAGTAGGTTTTCAGGCAGTTAAGTATACGTCTGCAGATCCAGAGTATTGGAAGAATTTTGGACAAGCAGAAGATACTTTAGAAATATTGAATTCTCTTCCTGAAGGGGTTGAAATTTATAATAATGGTAATATTGTAATTGTCGGAACTGACTCAATATTAAATCAAGGTGATTTAAGAATCTCGACACATGAAAACTTTGATGAAATCGACTTCCAAATTACAGGATGGTCTCAACCAGGCGTTCAAAGTGCTTTAAAGCAATTTTTAAATCTTTGGACACTTGATGGAGATGAAATATTTAATGGAATTGTGAATGGTTTTGCAGGAAAAGATGGCCCTGCAGACAATAAATGGGCTGTAGCCAGCAATGGTACTGAGTACTTCTTCACAGGAGAAGGTATTGGGGTGACTATCCTTGTTAAAAAATAAAAATCCACACTAAACTTGACTAAGGTTTAGCGCGGAAGATCTCCACCAATGAAATATATGACCACCTTAGGAAACCCTAAGGTGGTTTTTATGTTTGTGCTTATAAACTATTTGAGTATGAAACACGGGACAATGAATTGGTTTAAAAAGGTTAACTTACAATTTCTTAAACCCATTGACTTTTGCTTTGTTACAGAAGAGACCATAGCAGTTGATACGTATAGGGTTGACAATTCGTACAGGATTGATAGAAAGCCAATTAGTGATCACTTTCCAATAATAGTTGACTTTAGAATATTAAAAGATTCTCATTAATGGTATTATGTTTATCTTAATTCAGTATCAAATTTTAAGGATTTGAACCGATATACAGTGCCAGTTCAGAAAGTTCGTATAGGTGTATAACAATTAAAACAGGTAATAGAAACGCAAAAACCCTCACGAGAAATCGTGAGGGTTTCTTTTGGTGCCGAAGGCGGGGATCGAACCCGCACGCTCCGAAGAGCTCTGGATTTTGAGTCCAGCGCGTCTGCCAGTTCCACCACTTCGGCGGGTGGTTTTGTCGCTAACGACAAGATAAATATTACCATGAATTGCTACAATTTGCAATAGTTTCAGAAAAAAAAGTTAAAATAAACCAAACACAGAATTTTCAGAACTGAATGTTCCTTTTAAGAGTAAGTCTCTTACAAAAGTACAATAGAAAATATGAATATGCAATTCTTGAGTATTTAAGCTTTCTATTGTTCTTATGAAATCGACTTTGATAGAGTATAAAAGAATGAAACGGACAATATATATCGGAGGGAACAAACAATGATGAAAAAAATGAGCGCACTTGTACTTGCAACTGCACTGTTCATGGGGGCATTAACAGGTTGTAGTACAGGGGCAGATCCTGTTGTAGAAAAAGATGCTGTAGAAGAAGCTACAAAAGAAGTTACAACTGAAACTAAATCTGTTTCAGAGGAAACTGATGACGTTGCAGAGCTGACTCAATTTGACAAGTACTTCGTTTCAGCTGAGTGGCTACACAAGAGCTTAAATGAAGAAAATATAGTTGTCATTGATGCTCGAGGTCCAAAAGCATATGAAAAAGGTCATATTGAAGGCGCACGAGTTGTTGCATGGCAAGGATTATCTAAAATGGATGTAGAGTTCGCTACAGAAGGTTGGGGAACTTTAAAAGATGCTGACGCAATGAGCGAAGCAATTTCTGCACTGGGTCTGACTAAAGATAGTGAAGTTATTGTTTACGCTGACGCACTAAATGGTTGGGGTGAAGAAGGTCGTATTCTATGGACACTCCAAGCAGCAGGTATTGAAAATGTCAAAATGCTTGATGGTGGTGTGGATGCCTGGAATAACTCAGGATATGATATGACAAAAACTGAAGTTGAGTTCCAAACTTCAGATTACAAAGTTGACCAGATGAATCTAGAACTTTCAATTGATACAGAAACATTAGTAAACAACTATGATGATTTTAAAATTATAGATACACGTGCACTTGACGAGTTTGAAGGTGCACAAAAATTTGGTGAAGCACGTGGTGGTCATTTACCAGATGCACTATGGTTGTCTTACAAAGACTTAATGGAAGCCGATGGCACACTTAAAACGGTTGACGAACTTGAAAAAGTCTTTGTTAATGTAGGTCTTAGTAAAGAAGATAAAATCGTGACATACTGTACTGCAGGTATTCGTTCAGCATATTTTGCTGAAATCTTAAAAATGCTTGGTTATGATAATGTTGTAAATTATGACGACTCTTACTATGTGTGGGCTAACAAACCTGAACTAAAAGTGGGTCGTGTAGTAAAAGAAAAAGCTTACAAATACTATGATGAAACGCAGGTTAAAACAGCTATTGAAAGCAATTCTGAAATGATGTTAATAGATATTCAACCAACAGATGATTTTGCTAAACATCAAATAGTTGGTGCTATTGGTACTGACGCTTATCCTGTAAAATCAGAGGAAGACAAAGCTAAACTTGATCTTAAACTGGATACAATACTAGCGGGATCTGAAGACGTTGTTATTATTTGCCCACGCGGCGGTGGTGGAGCAGAAAGAACGTATCAATATTTAGAATCAAAAGGTGTACCTCAAAACCGTTTGTTTATCCTTGAAGGAGGACAAGCAGACTGGTCTTTCGAAGCATTGTTGGTTCAGTAATTTTTTGCAAATTACACACAACGTACACATCAAATCGTTATAATATGATTGTACTTTGATACCAAGTACATAAATCCTCAGAAATCCCTGCAGCTCGCTTACTGCAGGGTTTCGTTTTGCTCAAAATAAAAAGGAAGTGTTATAGAATGACTTTCAGACGAAAGACATCCTTAACACTTCCTTTTGCTATCTAATCATTAGTTTATCACTGGGCTTAAATAGTCTTGATACGTCTCTTCATCCCATTGATGATCTTCTTTAATTTCTTCTGTATCAATAAAATAATAAGTGTGACGTATTTTATCTGAGTATGTCGGATCATCCCAAGTGGTGTCAAAATGAGTGAAGGCACCATTATATTTTACAATATTCCATGCATGTCTGTTGTCTTCTTGGAATACACCATCTGCATCTGTTGTTATACCAAATATAAGGTGATTTTCAAAACCAAGTTCATTTAGAAGAACTTTAAATGCTTGAGCGTATCCGTCACACACAGCACTTCCATTCATAAGAGCACCATATGCAGTGTGAGTAATGCTAGGATGTTCATTAATTTTTGCGTGAGGTTTGTGATAGTCGACAGCATCAACTACATAATTGTGAACAGCGAGTAGTTTTTGTCTGTCCGTCATCGATTTTTCAATAATCTCATCAATAATCGAATCAATTTTAACTTGGAATACATTTTCCACGTCATTTAGGTTGTAATATTGTCCATCAGCAAGAATATTGAAGTTATCAAATGTGCCAATGTATTCTATTTCGCCGTAACGTGTGTAACCGAATCCAGAAGGTTTACCTGAAACAAACTTATTTATAAACAATCTGTCATAGTTTTTAGAGTCATAAATTTCAACTTGGTTCTCTGTTTCTCCAATGACCATTCTTGTCAGTTCTCTATCAGGATATTTAATGTATGCCAGGGGAAGTCTTTTCTCATTCTCATAATAGTACATAACTTCCGCTACATAGTCTTCATAAATAAACTCAGAATATGAATAGCCTTGAATTTTATCATCAATGAAAATGCGTGTATATACATTATCTGAGTCAAACTCCTTGAAAGAGCTCATACCGTGTTTATTTCCATCTTTAAATTGTGTGACAGCAGTATACTGTTCTTCCGTGTTCACAATGTAATGAAGTCCTGTTCGTAAACTCATGATCCAACGACCATGATCTATTGAACCATCTACACTGTATTTAGTACCAGTACCAGTAAATGAATCAAATGCATTCATAGCACCAATGTAGAGATCGGACGCATCTCCAGAAACCATAAGGAAGTCATCATAGGCGTTGGTAACTTTAAATGTACTGTCACCTTCTATAGTGACATTTGCTAAGTAGTAGATTACTTCATCTTTAGACTCGGTGATGGACCAGTCGCCTGATGGATTTATGGTTAATGTAGTTGAATCGGAAGTACTTGTCTTATTTAGAGTTAATGTTTGTGTGCCATCTGCCAAATGTACAGGTTCTATACTTTTAATAAGTGCATCTTTTATCATGTTATAGTAGGTTAACCTGTCATTAAAAGTGGTCTGAACTGCTTCAAATGTGGATAAAGACTCCTTCGTTGTAACTTTAAAATCCTGTAGTTTATTTGAAACCATCTTGAGCTGTGTCTTGTTTTTTTCAAAGTCATCCATGAGAAATGCGCTTGTATCGATCATGTCATTAAAAAAAGTACGATAATGGTCAGCATCTAAATCATAGTCTTTTCTTAAGTCGTTATAGATTTCGCTCATTGTGATAACGGACTCTACAGGTTTTTCACCGTCAATAACTTCAGCATAACTTTGAGATGGGAGTACTGGCGAAAAAAGCAGAATGAATGCGGTGGAGAGTGTGAGTCCAGTTTTAATTATTTGTTTTGAGAATAATTGTGTCATGTATACCTCCAAGAATATGTGTGAATAATGTTTTCTATATTTTCTATTGATTTTTTATAACAAATGTATAGGAATCAATCATATTATAATATAGAATTGTGTAAGTTATGTATGTATCTTGAACAATTGATTAGAATCTTGATGATACTCTTATGTTAAACTAACATATTTATTGAAAGGAAACAGTAAAATTGAAAAAATTGACATCTTTCTGTAAAGTTTGTCATGCGCCTGTCATAGAGCTAAATGATAAACAATTTAATATAGTATATTTACGATGTAGTACTTGTGGTTTTGTTCACCTAGATGATCAGTTCCATGTGAGTTTTGATGAGGAAAAAGAAGAGTACAATCTACATGAGAATTCAGCTGATGATGAAGGGTATGTAAACTATCTAAATAATTTTTTAAAGATTGCCGTTGATCCATTTATTAATGAAGGTTCAATGCTTGACTACGGATGTGGCCCAGGCCCAGTCCTTGCTATGCTCATGAATAAACGTGGTTTTAGTACAAAAACTTACGACAGACACTTTCCACATGATTATGATGCATTAGAACATAAGTATGATCTGATTACATCTACAGAAGTATTCGAGCATTTTCATGATCCGGTTAGTGAAATGAAAAAGATCTGTGACCTTCTAAATCCAAATGGTATTTTGTCAATAATGACCAGTGTCCCACCTCATGGTGAAGCATTTCTTAAGTGGGGTTATAGAAGAGAGCGAACACATATATCCTTCTATACTAGAAAATCGTTAGAACAGTTAGCGAAAGCAGTTGATATGAAAGTGATTTTTCACGATGAAAAAAGAGTTACTGTTTTCCAAAAGTAGATATTCATACAGGAAGTATACCGGATAATTTTAATAGCTAGAGTTGGTTGAAACACAGTGAAAGCTGAGATTTATAATCAACTTGAAATGGTTACAATCTGAAACTTAATGTTAAATAGTTGTTAAAATATTGCGAAAATAGGACCTGAGTGCTATAATGGTTTACATAATGAGTTTTTAACAACGTTAATCGTTTGAAAATAGTTCTCTAATAAACATAGGTTAGGATGGTGAATCGGTGGATCCAATTACACATGGTGTCATCGGACTTGCGTTGTCTTCATTTTCAGGACATGCTGTAAGTCTAGATAATCCAGTATCTATTGGTGCTGCACTTGGTGCAATGTCTCCAGATATTGATGTTGTTTCACGACTTTTCTTTAATGATATGGTTTATTGTAAACATCACCGAGGTTTTTCGCACGCGCTTCCATCACTTTTAGTTTTATCTGGTGGAATTACATTTGGATTATCTTTTTTATTTCCTGAAATGTTAATATGGCAGGTTTTTTTATGGACATTTATAGGTGCTGTATCCCATACTTTCTTTGATATTTTGAATTCTTATGGGGCCATGCTCTTGAATAAAAAAGTGAAAGCCAATTTGTTGTCACTGTATGATCCTGTATTGTCGGTGATTGCCTTGTTTTTAATCTTTTTCAGATACCACAATGTGATCAGTTTAACCACAGCAGGAGGCTTATTCTTCGTGTATCTAGGAATTAGGATATGGATGAAGAAGAATGCAAGAAGTAGGATAGCTTCTCACTTCGGGCATGGATACGCCTTAGAACAAGTTGAAATACTACCTTCACTAAAAGTGTTTTACAAATGGGACTTTATTGTCCATACAAGTTCACACGACATAGTAGGTAACTTTAACCAGTTTTCTGGTAAGTTCAAAGTGATTCAAAAATTAAGTAGAAAACAGAAACATCTTAAAGACGTTTTCATGAATACAAATGTAGGTGCTTACTTTAGTGATTTTACACCTAATTTTCATGTCATGTCATTTAAGGAAATGGAACATACAGTTCTGAAAGTTATCGATTTAAGATATCATTTTAAAGGGAATTTTATGCACCATGCAGAGGTTCGTCTTGACGAAAGTATGAATGTGGTTGAATCTTATTTCCAGCCCTATAATCAGAACAAGAGAATTCCTGTAACGGAATCCATATAATTAAAGTTCAAAGCCTTTTCCATAATGGAAGAGGCTTTTATTTTGCGAATGAATAAAATGGTTGACTAAGTGTGGAGTCTATGACAAAATATGTTTTTTAGAAAATAATAAGTGTATATAAGACTAAGGTGATATAGATGTATGAAAAAATGTTTGATCAAAAGATCCAAATTGAGATGGATAAGTTTTTTCTTGAAACGTTTTCGAAAGAAGGCACGATCAAGTGGATTGAGAAAGGTGTCATCCTTGATCCCCAAGATCATAACCAAATTTTCTTGATATTAGAAGGTGAGTTTAATCAAGTCATGTATTCTAAAACGGGCAAAATGATCAATTACTATAGACTTCTTAAAGGGAATATATTTGGTGAAATTGACTACTTTGACACAGACAGAACTTATGTAGTCAATAAAGCCTTAAGAAGCAGTAAAGTTGCCATTATTAACAGGGACACTGTTGAACGAAAACTAAAGGAAACCCCTGAAATGTACAGCTACTTTCTTATGAGTATCGTGAAAAAGTATAGAATCATTATGCTTGAGCTGACAAATCATAAGTTTAATGACGCTTCTGGGAGGCTTGCAGATTTTTTACTCAGACTCTACTATACAGAAGAGAATCCCACTGACCAAGCTGCTATAGATATTTCCTTTACACAGGAAGAAATTGCTGACAGGGTGGGGCTCAACCGAATTACTGTGACCAATGGTCTTAAGAAGTTTAAAGAACTGGGCATCATAGAAGTTGTTAACCGAAAGATTGTTGTTAAAGACTTAGAGGGATTAAAAAGTTTTACAAATGTACCTCTATAAATCAGTGTTTTAGAGTGTTGTGGTGTACTTAAACTGCAACACTTTTTTTATTGTCTAAATAATCCAAATATAAACAAGTTGTAATAGTCTTAAGAAATTGAGTAGATTTCGACATGTGCTATTAAGTTAATGTACAAGCTATTGTAGTACAGGCTACAAACATTTGACCTGCTTTTCGGTAGAATTTCAGGTATCAACAAAACGATCCTAAATACAAGATGCAATCTGGATTAGAAAAGCGAAAGAGGCAAATTATGAGTAAAGTGAATGAAATTATAGATCAACAATTCGACGGATTCGTTAAAGAGCTTCAGAGTGTTATCAGAATTCCAAGTGTTTATGCCGAGGATGAAAGCGTTTACCCTTTTGGCGAAAATATTGACAATGTACTTAAAAGAGTACTTGAGCTGGCAGAGTCTCTAGGATTCAAAACTTACTATGACCCAGAAGGCTACTACGGATACGCTGACTATGGTCACGGTGATGAAATGATCGGTGTCCTTGGTCATTTAGATGTGGTTCCACCAGGCGACCTATCCAAGTGGAACAGAGATCCCTTTGATCCAGTTATAAAGGACAACAATCTATTTGGTAGGGGCACACAAGACGACAAAGGGCCTACACTTGCTGCTTTATATGCTTTTAAAGCGTTGGTAGACAGTGAAGCACTTCTAGGCAGACCTATCAATAAAACAGTACGTTTTATCTTTGGTATAGATGAAGAACTTCTGTGGAGAAGTATTTCCAAATATGTTGAAAAGGAACGTACGCCGGATTATGGATTTACTCCAGATGCCAGCTTCCCATTAATCTTTGCAGAAAAAGGATTACTACAAATTGACATCAAATGCAAAAACGAAAGCGGTTTGATTTTTAAAGGTGGAGACGCTTATAATGCTGTTCCGTCAACAATGACAGTTGAAACAGCTAGTATAGATGAAACGAAGAATCTCTCAAAAGCACTGAGCGATCTTAACTATGAACATACTGTGAGTCACAATTCAGTCACTGTTGTTGGCAAGAGCATGCACGCTAAAGATGCTGACAAGGGCATTAATGCCATTACAAGAACCTTGATGGCTGGAAAGCGAATGGGGTGGGATTCAAATGTGATTCGATTCATTACTGAAAAAATAAACGAAGACGCTCTAGCGACTTCATTATTCGGAGACTGTCAGGATGAGGTTTCAGGCGCACTCAAGTTTAATGTCGGCAAAGTTGAGTTAAACCCATCAGAGGAAATACTCAACATAGACATTAGAATTCCAGTAACCGTATCAAAGGCGTATGTTGTAGAGAAATTAGAAGCTCTTTCGAAAGCGTATGGATTTGAAATGGTAGAAAATGATTATCTGCGTTCAATCTATACACCCCTGGACGCCCCTCTTGTAAAGAACTTGCTGGATTCATACCAAGAAGTAACTGGAGACCTGGTAAGCAAGCCTGTTTCATCAGGTGGTGCTACCTATGCTAGAGCAATGGACAACTGTGTTGCTTTTGGTGCTGCCTTCCCTACGACAAAAGAAACAGAACATCAACCCAACGAGTTTATTAACTTAGACGAGCTAAAGCAAGCTATGTACATCTATGCCAAGGCATTCTCTAAGTTATTAAAGCAATAATTATATTTATTAAGCGATAATTCAATATTATTAATGGAGGATTTTTATGAGTACAAATGTAGTAAAAAAGAAAAAAAGCTTTCCTACAGCCTATACGGTACTATTTATTGTTCTAATTTTAGCAGCATTCCTTACACATACGATTCCAGCTGGATCATATGCTAAACTTCTTTATGATGATAGCGTGAACATGTTTGTTGTAACATCACCAGATGGTGCAACTGCTGAGTATGAAGCAACACAAGCAACACTTGATGAACTTGGCGTCAAAGTTGATGTTGAAAAGTTTACAGACGGTAGTATTTATAAAGCTGTAGCTTTACCGAACACATATGAAGAACTTGAAGCAAACCCACAAGGATTCATTGAAGTTGTTCAAGCGCCGATTTCTGGTGTCTATGACACAATCGACATTATTATGTTCGTATTTATCATTGGTGGTATTATTGGTGTGCTTAACGCAAGTGGTGCGTTTGACGCTGGTTTTGCAAGTCTTTCACGTTCTACAAATGGTCGTGAATACTTACTTATTATCATCGTTACCTTCCTAATTGCGTGTGGTGGTACAACATTTGGCCTTGCAGAAGAAACCATTGCTCTATACCCAATTCTTGTTCCAGTATTTATGCTTGCTGGCTATGATGCGATTGTGTGTATAGCTGCTCTATACATGGGCTCATCAATCGGTACAATGTTCTCAACAGTCAACCCATTCTCATCTGTAATTGCTTCGAATGCAGCAGGTATTTCGTTTACAAATGGTATGATGTTTAGAGGCGCAGGTCTTGTAATTGCAACAATCATTACGATTGTTTACATTATTAAGTACGCTGAAAAAATTAAGAAAGACCCATCAAAGTCACTGATCTTTGATCAAAAGGAAGAACTAGAAAAAAGATTCCTACATGAAAACAAAGAAACGCTTGAGTTTACAGGTAGACGTAAGTTTATGCTTGCACTATTTGCTTCAGCATTCTTTGTAATGATCTGGGGCGTGGCATCACAGGGATGGTGGTTCATGGAAATGACATCTTTATTCCTAGTGGTTGGTATTGCACTTTGCGTTATTTCAGGCATGGGTGAAAAAGAAGCAGTTCATAACTTTGTTGCTGGTGCAGCAGATCTTGTTGGTGTTGCACTAACAATTGGTGTAGCACGTGCTGTTAACTTAATCATGGACAATGGTCTGATTTCTGACACAATTCTACACGGTGCAACAGATATCGTTTCAGGCATGAACGGCGGGGTCTTCTCGATCATCATGTTGGCGATCTTCATGATCCTTGGATTCTTTATACCATCTTCTTCAGGTCTTGCAGTTCTATCGATGCCAATCATGGCACCTCTAGCAGACACGGTTGGTCTTCCTAGAGATGTTATTGTGAGTGCTTACCAATACGGTCAAGGCCTAATGGCATTCATTACACCAACGGGTCTGATTCTTGTTACCCTATCTATGGTTGATGTTACTTATGACAGATGGTTAAAGTTTATTCTGCCACTACTGGGTATCATCGGTGGATTCGCTACAATCATGTTACTTGCACAAGCGTTGATCTAATGAGAAGTGAATAGATTGATCTAATAATTAAAACTAAGCCAACCCCCTGAAATTTGGGTGTTGGCTTTTTATGTTCTTATTTAATTTGTTTCTAATGCACACCAATTATTTGGACAAAACAATAAAAATTTATTGATAAACGATAAAAGTTGTGTTAGTATTGGGTATATTTGAAAGGGGTTTATATGAAAAAGAGTAATATTGGAATACTGAAAACAGTCACATATTTGATTGGTTTGCTTGCAGGTTTTTTAGGTATATTCTGGCTACCAAGATTTATGGAAATATACATAAGGTCAAATGTGAACCTAGAAATGGTTGCGAAACAAATATTTATGATCATTTACTTTACGCTAATACCATTTATGTTTGCTTTATATCAGTCAATAGAAATCATCAGTTACATTGAACATAATGAACCTTTTACAAAGGGTGTTGTAAAAGCACTAAAACGTATTAAACAAGCGGCATTCACAATATCTATTCTGTACGGTTATCAAGTGGTATTAATCTTTCTACGTGGAATCAATGACTTAACATTGTATATGATCTTCGGCATTGTAGGATTCACATCTTTTGTACTGGCTATGTTCGCGGGTGTACTCGAAGGTCTTATTCAATGCGCAGTTGAGATAAAAACTGAAAACGATTTGACAGTCTGAGGTGATATTATGGCGATAATCATAAATCTAGATGTTATGTTGGCTAAAAGAAAAATGAGTATGACGGAGCTGACTGAAAAGGTTGGCGTCACAATGGCCAACTTATCAATACTCAAAAATGGCAAGGCAAAGGCAGTGCGATTTTCAACCCTCGAAAAAATATGTCAAGCACTGGATTGTCAACCCGGAGACATTCTTGAATATGAAAATGAAACTGAAGCGGAGGCATAATCAAATGAAGTATCTAAACAAAAAGATCATACTAATGACACCCTTTATACTAAGTATGTTATGTTTTGTATCTTATGCAGCAATAGGAAGTTACGTGGCAGAAGATGGAGCACTTGTTGAACCCTTTGCATTTATTCCAATGGGCTACTTGTTCTTTGCACTGGGTATTGTATTAATAATTTTACGCTTAGTAATGAACCGGATTCAAAGTTAATGGAATAGTAAAAATAGAAAAAGATTTATTGTTATATAATAAGGATAATAGTAGAAAAAGAGCACACTTAATGTGGTCTTTTTTTAATGTGAAAAATAAATTTCACTTTTTATTAAAAAACGGGAACTAAACTTAAGGCCCTTACGTCATAAGGGTATAAAACAAAATTTGTTGGAAAGGAGGTCTGTATCGTGAGCGAACAGGAGCGGCTTCTAATCGAACGTGCTAAATCGGGAGATGTTGAAAGTTTTGAAAGTCTAATTCGTAATTATCAGGGATATGCCTATAACATAGCGTATCGAATGATAGGAAATGAAGAAGATGCCAAAGACGCCTCACAAGAAGCTTTGATAAAAGTATTTAAAAATCTAAAAGCTTTCAAAGGAGATTCAACGTTCAGCACGTGGTTATACCGAATTGTAATGAATTCGTGTAAAGATTTACTGAGAAAAAGAAAACCGAATGAAATTTCAATCGATAAAACGTATGCAACGGATGAAGGCGAAGTTCAAATGGAATTCCAAGATGATACAAATGATCCGGTGACACTCTATGAGCAGTCCGAAGTAAGAGTTACCATTGAGTCTGCACTTGAAGAACTTCCAGAGAACTTTAAAACAGTAGTTGTTCTCAGAGAAATACAGGGAATGAGCTACGATGAAATTGCCGAAATCGAGGATATACCAGTAGGAACTGTTAGGTCAAGAATTAACAGAGGTAGACGAATACTTAGAGAAATCTTGAAAGATAAACTGAGAACCAATGCGACGTACGAGACGTCGTAACTTCCTAAAAGAAAGGAGGGAAGACAAATGACATGTAAGAATATAGAAAATAAAATTTCACTGTATTTGGATGGCGAATTGCCAGCAGATCAGATTGAAGATTTAAATAAACATATAGAAAACTGTAAAGAGTGCCATGCACTATTTGAAGATATGAAGTTGATGCACGAAATAATGACAGACATGCCTCAAATGGAATTGCCTCAAGACTTTGAGTCAGAACTTCATGACAAACTTGTTGTTGAAGCTGAGAGCATGCGATTTACAAACAAAGAGAATAAAAATAGTCGTGAAGAAAATAAGTCCTCTAGAAAAGTGATTCAGATTCCACTACCATCATTTAAGGACTTTAAGAAATACTCCAGACCACTGACAGCAGTAGCGGCAACTCTTGTGGTAGCTGTACTGGTGTATGGTGCCGGTAGTGTTATGAACTTTGCACCAAAAAGCATGGAAGAATCATATGATGACATGGCCTTTAATGAATCCGCTGAAATGGCAACGGAAAGTTTTGACTTTGCTGAAGAATCAGCACCAGTTGCTGCAATGAGTGAAGCGCCATCGTTGGCAAAAGTGACAACCACTGCAAGGTCTACAGGTGTAGCCATGGATACAAATGGTGACGCAAGCTATGGAACAAGTTTGAAGTCTTCAAATCAAAGTATGGTAAGTGGGGTAGATAGCAACTCTGATTTCATAGTCGCAACTCAAGCAGATGGTCAAGTTGAATCAGAAACCAAACCAGAGTTAATGACTGAAAAGTCGCCTGCTGATAGTCGAATGATCATCTATTCTGCTGATGTATGGTTGGATATTGTCAACTATGATGAAACATATCAAAAGATCGTAAACATGGTTAATGACATGGGTGGTTATGTTGGTGATGCCAATACATCATTCAAATACTATGATGAGTCGGACCCAGATAAATCACTTAAATATGGTCGTTTAACAATACGTGTGCCTCAGGGTAATTTTATGGGGGCTGTTGACTACCTTGAAACAATAGGTATTCAAAAGAACTTGAATATCTGGTCACAAGATATTACTTCACAGTACCGTGACATTGCCAATGAAGTAGTGAACTTAGAAATAAGAGAAGCTAAACTTCGTGAAATCATGGACCGAGCTGAGAAAATTGAAGATGTTATAACAGTTGAAAGAGAACTGAGTCGCGTACGCGGTGAAATTAATGGTTACATGGGAACACTTAAGGACTGGGAAAGACTTGTAAGTTTATCTACAATTACAATTGAACTTAATGAAGTTGAAACCTTAGAACCGAGAATTAGACCAATTGACAAGACATTAATGCAAAAAGCAAAAGACGGATTTGTGAACTCTATTAACCAGCTTAAGTTTATGGGTGAGAGACTATTTATTGGTGTGATCGCATTTTCACCTCAGTTACTTATTTGGGCGATTGTGTTCCTATTCGGATACAAAATTGTTAAGTGGTTGGTTAGAAAATTTAGAAAATAAATCATAGAAAATAATTCAACAGAAAAGTTAAAAATCATACGAGGAGAAATCAAAATGAAAAAGTTAATTACAAGTATACTGGCAATAACTCTGGTAGCGGGTGCATTTATATCAGGTGCAGCACAAGCGCCGGCAACAATATCTGCTGCAGCAGAAACTCAAGCTTCTGAATATAGACTTCAAGTCAACGGACAAGGTTCAGTGTCAGTGACTCCAGACATGGCTTATATCAACATTGGTGTTGAAACTGAAAACAAAGATGCGTCTTTAGCACAATCAGAAAATGCCAAATTGATGACAAGCGTAAAAAAGGCAATCATGAAGGCTGGTGTCAAAGAAGATGATATGCAAACAATGAACTACAGCATCTACAAAACATTTAACTACTACGATGATAAGGAAAGAGAAGAAGTTTACAAAGCTTCAAACACGCTTAAAATCACAATCCGTGACCTCGACAAACTAGGAAACCTTATAGACGTAGCTTCTAAGTCAGGTGCCAATCAAATTAATAGCATTCAGTTTACTGTAGAAGACGAAGACAAATACTATCAAGAAGCTCTAGTATTAGCAATGGAAAATGCAAAAGGTAAAGCCAACGCTATTCTAGGTACCATGAATAAAAAAGCAGGCATGCCAGTTAAGATCAACGAATCAAGCTATGGTGGTGGCATTCTTAGAGACACAGGTGCTATCGCATTTTCAGCAAAAGCTGAATCAATGAACTATTCAACACCGATTCAAGCGGGCGACATTGAAGTATCTGCGAATGTTTCAGTTGAGTATGACTACACTAAATAATAATCAGAAGTAAATAATCTCTATAACAAAAGCCAATCTCTAAGTATGAATGAAACTTAGAGATTGGCTTTTTTAGTATATTGTGTGCCTTAAATTTGGATTTAGACCTTCTTAACAGATAAGTATAAGGCGTGGTAGGTAGCACAGAGGCCCTTATCGGTCATGTATTCTTTTTCGTAAATATCAGTAACTGTTTGCATGAATTTAGGAGACGACTTTGAACGTGATGCACTCGCATTATTGGCACCAATCTTTTTAATAGACTGGAAGAATGCCATGCAGTCTTCAAAATATTCAGGAAGCAGTGCTTCATGAGACGTAATAGCCGCTTGTACAGACAATTCTTCTTTTGCCTTTTCAAGTCTCATGACCCATTCATAGGCAGTTAAAAAGTTTTGACTGGCTCTTACGTCTTCTTCAATTTCGAGTTCAAGTCTGGCCAATTTAAATGACTCACCAAGCTCTGCAAAGGTTTGGTTTCCGAATGTAGAGAACAAACATTGTCCCTTGGGTGTTAGATTGTCCAAAACGTTAAGAGCCATTTGCTCAGGATTGTTAAACCACTGGAAGGTTGCATTGGAAATGATTAAATCAAATGGACCTTGTGGAAACTCAGCTTCAGCATCTGCACATTTAAAGGCAATTGGTTTTACTGTCGTTGAGGGAAGAGAAGAGAGTCTTTCCTTAGCAACCTCAATCATACCAGGAGCTAGATCCAGTGCGACAATATTTGACTGCGGATATTTTTCTGCAATGAGTGCAGTTAAATACCCTGTACCACATCCAATTTCTAGAATGTTAAGGGGGGAATCTATTTCGATATTACCCATCAGTTTATGGGACATCTCTTTTTGTACAACAGCATATTCATCGTATGTTTTTGCGTGTCTGCTGAAGCGACGTTCTAGTTTTTTCTTGTCTATCATTTCACTCATACGAACTATTCTCCTTGAGTATTTCTATGATGATATCAGAGCACACCTGTGTTTTGAAATAGTGAGGTGCATGACCTGTATCTTCTATAGATATAAATTGTGATTTGGAAGTGTGATGTTGGATCCATCTTGAATGAAGCGGGCTACATATTTTATCATCTTCACCTGAAATTAAGTGAAGTGGGTGTACAATTTTAGGCAATTCATGACGTACATCCACCTGGCTAAGGGTGTAGAGTTCATGATATAAACTATTCATTCTCTTTTCGTTGTTAAGAGCTTCTAAACCTAAGGCCATAAACGCCTCTGTAAGTGTTTTATTTATTTTGTCTGAACCACTTAACATTTTTTTAGAGAAGGAGTGGATGACATTGTCTGGTAAATTCAACAGATTATCAGCCATTTGTTTGACGACTTCTGCGTGCCAAGCGAAACCATAGTCCCTTGATTGATCCATCACAAATCTTGATGTAGCACCTATAAGAATTGAGTGTGCTAGAGATGGATGAATGGATTCACTGGCTAGGTAGCTCAGTATGGGTATACTCCCACTTGACCAACCTATAAGAACCGTTTTACTTGAATCATTTAAAAGTTCAATGGTCTCATTGAGTTTCTGAGCGGATAAAACCTCATTGTCATACCAATCAAGTACGATAGTTTTATTTGAAACACTTTTAAGAGATTCGATTAATGGCATAAATAATGATGGAGACCCGTTCCAACCATTAATGAATATAAAATTATATTTCATTTTGTGCTCCAATCATTTTAAGACCTTCTGCAATAGCTGTGAGTAAACCGTCAATCTCAAAGGGGGTATGTGTCGCCATTAAAGAGACACGTAGTCTGCTTGTTCCAGGTTCAACTGTTGGCGGTCGAATGGCAGGAACAAAATATCCTTCCTCAAGCAAGTACTCAGAAATACGTAATGTGTCTTCTGAAGAACCAATAACAATTGGAACAATAGGTGTCATGTCATTATGAACTGAGATCCCCAACCTTCTAAGTCCTGATTTCAATTTGATGATGTTATTTCTAAGACGTGTTCGGCGGTCGTCAGCTACGGGTAAAAGTTCAATTGATTTTAATGATGCTGCTACAACACTTGGAGGTAAAGACGTAGAAAAAATAAAACTTCTTGAAGTGTTTCGCATCCAGTCAATGATGTCCTTTCGTGCTGCAACATATCCACCCAGTGATGGGACTGCCTTAGAAAGTGTGCCTATATGAATATCTACGTCATGTCCTACACATAATTCCGATGCTGTTCCACGACCATGAAGGCCTAGAACACCAAATCCGTGCGCGTCATCAACGGCCAGTAAAGCACCATGTTCTTTTGCAATTTTAGATATTTCTCCAAGGGGAGCCATCTCACCGTCCATGCTGAAAATGCCATCGGTTATTATTAGCACATTTTCAGTTTCTACTTTAGAAATTTTTTTTCTAAGATCATCTGTGTCCATGGTTTTGTAACGCAATGTACGTGCTTGTGTTAACTGCGCCCCGTCTACGATGCTGGCATGGTTGAGTTTATCGGAAAGGATGGTCCAGTTTTTATTGGTAATCGCAGAAATAACACCTAAGTTTGCCATGTATCCGGTGTTAAATAATAGCGCTGATTCAGTATTTTTAAATGACGCAATCGCTCTTTCAAGTCCATTGTGTAGCGGTGTTGTCCCTGTGGTGAGTCGTGATCCACCTGAACCTGTGCCAAAAATTTCATTGGCTGCATTAGAAGCGTGTGTTATATCGGGGTGGCCGTTTAAGCCTAAATAGTTATTCGAACCAAACAGAATAAACCAGCGGTCGTCATGTTTTACACGGCTGGCTTGAGCGGTTTCAATACTTTTACATATTCTGAGCTGTGATGTTTCTTCTAGATTCTGAATGGCATTACTAAAATCCATGATGTTCTCCTGTTATATTCTAGTCGGTTGTATATGTTAAGTACCTGATACTAATTATATATTACAAAGACCATCGCTGATAATAACTAAGTAAAAGATATAACACAAAATGAGTTGACTAATTTTATGAAGCCGTTAAATTTTTTGTGTTTATCCAACAAATACCATGTGGTATGGACAAAATCTTATAGCTATAAGTTAACAATAAAATAAGTCAGAAACATTGTCAACTTAATCTAGAAAAAGAGTTTACAATAAGAATGAATTAAAGCATAATAAAGAAGAGATGATGTAAAGGAGAATAGTATACGACCAATGGATTACTTTCGGCAGTTCGTTTGTACGCGTATTAATTCATTATAGTGGAGGTTAACATTATGGTATTTAATAAAACTAAAGAGCTATTTATTGAAATTATGGGATTAGATGATGAAGAAGTCATAGCTGAGGCACAAATTTTTGACGAGCTGGATGCAGATTCATTGGATATGTCACAAATTTTACTTGGACTAGAAAATCACTTTAACATAGATCTACCAGACGACACATCTTCAAAAGTTGACACGATTGGAGAACTTGTTGAACTTGTGGAGCAGACTAGAGTTGCAGCATGATTAATAGAATAGTTGTTACAGGTTTGGGGTGTATTACACCGATTGGAAACGATGTTAATACGTTCTGGTCAAATTGTCTAGAAGGTACTAAAGGTTTTGCTGAGATAAATGCATTTGATGCTTCATTGGTAAAAACACATCTTGCTGGTGAGGTGACTGATTTTGACGCCAAATCTTTATTGGGTAGAAAGCAGAGTAGAAGGCTCGACCGCTATGCTCAGTTTGCTGTTGCTGCCGCACGTCAGGCAATAGAGAAATCAAATATTACGGTAACAGATTCGAATAGGATAGGTGTCTGTATGGGCACAGGTGTAGGTGGTATACAAAGCTATGAAGAAGAAACACTCAAAATGCATTCCCAGGGGTCGACCTATGTTAACCCACTGCTTATGCCAAAGTGGATTCCCAATATGGCTGCTGCTAATGTAGCCATGGATCTACAACTTCATGGACCAGTCCATACCATTTCTACAGCGTGTGCATCCGGCATCGATGCCATAGGCCATGCTGTTCTACTTATAGATTCAGGCAGGTCTGATATTGTTTTAGCAGGTGGTGCAGAGGCTTGTATCACACCGACGATGATTTCTGGGTTTGAAAATATGGGTGCACTAAGTTTAGAAGAAAATCCTGAAAAAGCATCTATTCCCTTTGATAAGAACAGAAATGGTTTTGTTTTAGGTGAAGGGGCTGCCGTCCTTGTTATTGAATCATTGGAATCCGCTCTAAAAAGAAATGCAAGGATTTTAGCTGAAATCAAGGGGTACGGTTCAACGACTGACGCCCATCATTTAACAGCACCGCATCCTGAAGCGGCTGGGGGGATCAGGGCAATAGAAGAAGCCTTGGATGAAGCTAAACTTTCTGCAAATCAAATAGACTATGTAAATATGCACGGAACATCTACACCGCAAAACGACAAGGTAGAATCTATGTGTATGAATTCTGTGTTCGGTGATGCTATGTTAAATATATCCGTGAACTCAACCAAATCCCTGGTAGGACATATGCAGGGTGCAGCAGGCGCGCTGGAATCCCTAGTTTCTGTCCTTTCAATTATGCATGATGAAATTCACCCGACATCAGGAACACAGACGATTGATCCTGAGATCAATCTGAATGTTGTTTTGGATGAAACAGTTAAAAAGCCAGTGCATTATGCCTTGAACAATGCTCTAGGGTTTGGTGGACACAATGCAGCCATTATTTTTGGGAAATATTTGGATTAAGTACTTTAATATATTCATAATGAATAGATGAATGAGCTCCCATTGCTTTGGGAGTTTTTTTGTGCGCATTTAATGGGAACGAATATTCGTAAATTATGGCGAGTTAGGGTAAAAACTGATAAAATGGATATAGTATACCTAGAGCTTTAAATAAGTACATATATAAATCTGAACGAATTTGTCAGGAGGATGACTTTGAAAGATAGAGTAGTAATAATTGATGGTAACAGCCTTGTAAATCAGGCTTTCTTTGCAACAAGATATACCAACATGATGAATAATAATGGTGTGCCAACAAATGCAGTTTATGGTTTCGCCAATATGATGTTAAAAATTAGAGATGACTTAGACCCAATGTACATGGCCGTAGCATTTGATATGAAGGGGCCTACATTCAGACATCAGCAATATAAGGAATACAAAGGCACACGTAAAGGTATGCCTGAGGAACTGGCAGTTCAAATGCCGATCTTAAAAGAAATGTTAGATTCCATGGGAATCTACCGAATGGAACTTCAAGGATTTGAAGCAGATGACTTGATTGGTACAGTAGCACATACGTGTTCTACACAGGGTGTTGAGAATTTTGTTGTAACGGGTGACCAGGATGCCCTACAACTGGTAACTGAAAAAACAACAGTGCTTATTAAAGGACGTAAAAAGGAAATATACTATACACCAGAACTTGTTCTTGAAGACTATGGTGTAACGCCAATTCAAATTATCGATTTAAAAGGGTTGGCAGGGGATGCATCAGATAACATTCCTGGAATTCCAAGTGTTGGTCCAAAGACAGCTGTAAAGCTACTTGCAGAGTTCAACTCTGTTGAAGAGGTTATACAGAGAAGTGAAGAGGTTTCAAATAAAAGAATTCGTGGTTTAATTGATGAGTATAGAGAACAAGCTATGCTGAGTAAACGCCTAGCAACCATTGAAATCCGTGTACCTATTGAGTTTAGTATGGATGAACTAAAAATTACACCGCCAGATCTTAACAAACTTCTGGAAATGATTAAAGAATACAATTTCAGCTCACTGATTAGAAGAATTAAAGAACTTAATATTGAAAGTGAGACTGCTGAAGTAAAACCTTTACAGTTCAAAGTGTTAAGCTCAGTTCAGGAAATTCGAGACCTTGCAGCAATCATGAGAAATGCGGGTAAATTTGCATTCCATAGTGTTTATGATAAAACGAATATTAGAACCAATGATCTTGTAGGTATGGGTATCTTCGTTAAAGACAAGGTATACTACCTAAATATTGCTGGAGATGAAGAAAAAGTCCAAGTTCTTAAATCGGTATTTGAATCAGAAGTGGTTAAGAAATCGACTTATGAAGCGAAGAAAGACTACTTAATTCTTAAGCGCTACGGCATTGAGCTAAAAGGATTAAGTTTTGATGGTTTTATTGCCATGTACCTGCTTGAGCCTGCACGTCGTGGATATGAAATGACTGACCTTGCAATGGAGAAATTCTCTGAAGCACTCATGACAGATAAAGACCTTCTTGGGACAGGTAAAAAAGCGATTACCTACGCAGAGGTTGAACTAGAAACCATTTCTGAATACTCAGCACGTTATGTATCATATACAGGTCGTCTTGAGGAAATCCTCTTAAAAGAAATGGAAGAACTAGAGTTGACAGAACTATTTGAAACTGTCGAAATGCCTCTTATTGAAGTTCTTGCATCTATCGAGTTTGAAGGATTCTCTGTAGATACAACAGAACTAAAAGCACTAGATGAAGAACTTACAGTAAAAATTGATGCACTTACAACAGATATTTATCATATGGCTGGTGACGCGTTTAATATCAATTCACCCAAACAGCTGGGTGTCATACTCTTTGATAAGCTGGAACTTCCAGTGATTAAGAAAACGAAAACTGGATATTCTACCAACCATGAGGTTCTAGAAAAGTTATTGGACAAACACCCCATTATTCCTGCAATCATCGAGTATAGACAATATACAAAACTTAAATCAACATATATTGATGGAATTTTTGCTGTAATTAACGACCAAACAGGTAAGATCCACACGAGCTTAAATCAGACAGTTGCTGTAACAGGTCGACTCAGTTCAACGGATCCTAACCTACAAAATATTCCCATTCGTTTACCGCTGGGTAGAAGACTTAGAAAGGTCTTTGTACCAAGTGAAAAACAAACACTGATTGATGCCGATTACTCTCAGATTGAGCTTCGTGTTCTTGCTCAAATGTCAGGTGATGACAATCTAACCACTGCTTTTACTGAGAATATTGATGTTCACTCAATGACTGCTTCACAGGTGTTTGATGTTCCACTAGATGAAGTGACATCTCTTGAACGTAGCCGTGCGAAAGAAGTTAACTTTGGGATTGTGTATGGTATGAGTGACTTTGGTCTTTCTGAAAACCTAGGTATTACACGTAAAGAGGCAAAATTATATATTGAGAACTATTTTGCTAAATACCCAAAGGTTAAGGAGTACATGGATGGCATGGTAGACTATTGTAAAGAACATGGATTTGTCACTACGATTCTGAACAGACGTCGTTATATTCCAGAAATTCATAATAAGAACTTCAACCTAAGGTCATTTGGTGAGAGAACTGCCATGAATACACCCATTCAAGGTTCAGCAGCCGACATTATAAAAATTGCAATGTTGAAGGTATATCATGCACTTAAAGAAAAAGAAATGAAGTCAAAACTTATTCTTCAGGTACACGATGAATTGATTATTGATACACATCCTGATGAAATAGAAGAAGTTAAAGTCCTTCTAAGAGATAACATGGAGCAAGCTGCTGTGGGTATCTTAAAAGAAGATTTTATAGTTCCTTTAAAAGTAGACATGAATGAAGGTGAAAGCTGGTATGATACAAAATAAAGGAGATTTATTCATGAAGGTTATCGGACTTACTGGTGGAATTGGTTCAGGTAAGAGTACCGTTTCCCGTATGCTTCGAGGGCTCGGTGCAAAAATTATTGACGCCGATCAAGTGGCGAGAGAAATAGTGAAAAAGGGAAAACCCGCACTTACTGAAATAGCTGAAACATTTGGAGAAGATACACTTCTTGAAGATGGAACACTTGATAGAAGAAAATTAGGTACAATTATATTCTCTGATGAGGAGAAAAGACTGAAATTAAATCAAATTACACATCCACGTATTCGAGAAGAAATAAATGCTCAAATCGAAAAATGTAAAGTGGATAATTGCACAGATTTGATTGTGCTTGATTGTGCTCTACTTTTTGAAATGGATATGGAAACAATGGTAGAGGAGTCTTGGCTTGTGAGTCTTGACAAAGAGACACAGCTTAAAAGAATTATGTCCCGAGACGCCCTTTCAAAGTCTGATGCACAACTGCGTATAAATGCACAAATGTCATTAAGCGAAAAAGCCAAGAAAGCAACACGGATTATAGATAACTCATCGGTTGTGAATGAAACACATCAACAGGTTCTTGAGTTATGGAATAAAGCGATATTAGAAGAAAAGTCTTAGAAATAAACTAAAAAAGAAAATATAAGCAAAACAAAAGCGATTGTCATAATCTGACGATCGCTTTTTTAATAGAGCCTTTTACGTGTTTAATAGAACCTGATAGTTAAGTAAATATCCCGATCTAAATATCTTGGATATCAAACTGTACAGGGGACTCCAACATGTTCTTTATATCTACTGGGTTATCATAGCGGCCCAGTGCACACATGAGTTTGGCAAGGATTGCTTCTGCTATCATATCATTTGCAAATATGATTTTATCTTTAGGTAATCGTCGTCCTACTTCGTAAACGCCAAAATCGACACCTTCTTCAAGGCATTGTGTTGTCATAACAACTGAAACACCATCTTGAACCATGTCTGAAATGGCACTAGACACATCAAAATCAAGATAGGGGATACCACCAATACCAAAACTTTCAATGATCACACCGCGGTAATGCTTTTTTATATAATCAAAAATTGAAGGGTCTAGTCCAGGAGATAATTTAAGTATCATCACCGAGTTATCAATTTGTTTGTTTAATTCAAGTGTATTGGATTCAAGTCTTGAGTCATTGGGTCTAAAGTTATCAATCACAAATCTTTTATACTGAACTTTATTGTGCTGAATCTCACCAATGGTGCTGAAATTAACACTTTCAAATGCATCATAACTTCTGGTTTTCACTTTCATTGCACGTGGACCCGATATAAGCTTTCCGTCAAACACAACGTAAACACCAGCTAGGTCTTCACAGGCAAAATATATTGCATCGTTTAAGTTTTGAATGGCATCTGTATTCGTTTGTTCAATAGGGTACTGTGACCCTGTTACAATTACAGGTTTATTTAGTTGCATTAACATGTAGGTTAAGGCAGAAGACGTATAGGCGAGTGTATCTGTTCCATGCGTAATGACAAATCCATCGTATGCATCATAGTTGTCGTAAATAGACTGAGCAATGGTCACCCAGTTCTCGGGTCTCATGTTACTGGAATCAATGTTCATAATCATTGAGCCACTCACGTTACAGTAAGCCCTAACATTTGGTACATATGAGAGCAGTTCATCAACGCTAAAGTTGGGCACAAGTCCATTTCCGTTGTCTGAGCAAGCTATTGTGCCACCTGTCGCCAATATAAGTATATTTTTTTTCATATATCCACCTCGTCAATTACAGTTCATTATTTATATGTATAAGTATGAATCATTTCTTTTAAAAGATAAATACATTAAGTAAGGTGAATGTGTGAAAATGCCTTCTAAAACAAAAACAAATAAGTGAGTTGATTTCTATTTAAAATTGTTAATTAAATAACAAATTAACATAATACCGTTAAAGCATTAACTTATCTGATATTGAGCCTTTTTTATTGAATATAACCCTATTTTCCTATATAATTAGTGTGGTTTTACTTATTATGCAAGGAAGGATTGGTCAAATGAAGGAGTTGAAGGGACTTCAGGATGTACCTGGCGTTCAAATCGACGAGGATCGAAAGTTTCATTCTGCATCGCATGACGAAATTTTAACAGGCAGAACATCAGATATATATTTTCTAAGAACTCTCGATATTCTAAAAGAACTAGATCTCGATGAAATCGAGGTCACTGCAGAGTTATTCCCGAGAAAATCAGGAATTTTCTGTGGTGTAGAAGAAGTAAAAGCACTTTTCAAAGGTAAGAATATTGAAATGTGGTCAATAGATGAAGGCGAATTCTTTGAACCGAAAGATACTGTAATCCGTATCAAAGGTCCATATAGAGAATTTGCACTTTTCGAAACGACAATACTAGGTATGTTGGCGAGTCCATCTGGATGGGCAACAGCATCCCGTAAGGTTAAAGAAGCATGTGGCGACAAATCATTCTTATGTTTTGGTGCTAGACATGTACACCCAGCAGTTGCTCCTGTCATGGAAAGAGCAGCGGTTGTTGGTGGCGCTTCTGGAGCAAGCTGTATACTGGCTGCTAGACTTGCAAACATTGAGCCAAGTGGCACATTACCACACAGTGCAATGTTAATAGCAGGTGATACTTTAAAAATTGCTAAGAAGTACAATGAAGTTATGGATAAATCTCATAACCGCGTGGTACTTGTAGATACTTTTAAAGATGAAGTTGAGGAAGCACTTCGTATTGCAAGAGAACTGGGAAATGATTTATATGGTATTCGTGTAGATACACCAAGTGAACGTGGTGGTGTTACACCGGGTTTAATCCGTGAAATGCGCGCAAAGCTTAATATTGAAGGCTTTAACCATGTAAAGATCTTCGCAACAGGTGGATTAACACCTGAGCGAATTGAACTGCTTTCAGAAGCAGGAGCAGATTCATTTGGTGTTGGAAGTTATATTTCGGCTGCATCACCAATTGATATGACTATGGATATTAAAGAAGTTAATGGACAACCTGTTGCAAAACGTGGTCGTATTCCAGGACTTGTTGAAAATCCAAAGTTAAAGAAAGTTGTATTGTAAAAAAGATACACTGTTCTTAAATCTAATGCTGCAGATAATAATAGGAATGCTATTATCTGCAGTTTGTTTTTATGAGAATTCTGACTATTTTTATAGATATTGACAAATTGAGGATTCTGACTTAGAATATAACTTGTCTGTTAGAGATAGCAGATAAACATATGCGAGAGTGGTGGAACGGCAGACACGCTACCTTGAGGGGGTAGTGCTCTTATGGGCGTGCGGGTTCAAATCCCGCCTTTCGCACCAATCAACAAGACCTTTCCAAACGGAAAGGTTTTTTTTATTGGTATGATATGTTGGTACAGAGAAAATGCTAGAAAAGACCGAAAATGATAGAATAAAGATACATGTAAGAAGTCAGAAAACATGAGTCATATAAAGTGAGGAATTATGCTAGGCGGGCTCCGCCTTCAAATCCCGCCTTTCGCACCAAGAAAAAATGACTTTTCCAGTTGGAAGGGTCATTTTTGTTTTTTGATATCTGTTATTTTCATGTTACAGTTAAAGTTTAATTCATAAAGTAGACTTGTATTGGGTATAATAGAATGCATAGTGTAGTAAATTTATGACAGGCAATTATTCGTAGAGTATCGTGAATGAACGAGTGTTAGAAACGAATGTTAGAAACGAATATTAGAAACAAAAATTAGAAACAAATATTAGATAGGAGACTAAGACATGTTAACATACAAACGCAGGTCCAAAGTAAGTATAATACTCATACTAATACTCTTAATCAGTACATCAAATATTCAAGTGAATTATGCTTCTGAAAACAAGTATATGGCTTATGCAGAGGTACTCAAAGAGTTAAATGTCCTAGAAGGAACAGACCAAGGATTCGAACTGGATCGTTCTGCAACGCGCCTGGAAGGTCTTATCCTTTTCATAAAATTATTAGGTGAACAAGACGACCTACTAACAATAAATACTTTTACCACAGCCTTTGATGATGTACCCAATTGGGGAGCCGCATTTGCTGAGTATGCCCATGCGAAGGGATATACCAGTGGTATTGGGAATAGACAGTTTGGTTCTTCGCAGAGTATTCAGGTTAACTCATATGTAACCTACTTAATGAGAGCACTAGGTTATAGTATTCAAAATGGCGATTTTAGATGGGAATCTGCACTCTCAGATGCAGTAAAGTTAGGTGTTTATAGTGAAGGTGAGATTAAAGTTCTTAATTCGGACAAGGTAGATGCTCATTTCACAAGAGGTCATGTTGCTTATTTATCCTATTTGACACTCAATGCAAAAATGAAGAATTCGGAATTAACATTATATGAAACATTACAGACCAAAGGGAAGTTTGAAAGTCCGCTGACCAAAGTAGATTTCAACATAGTAATAAACAATACAATTATAAACAATATAACTATTAATAATATTAATAGTACAGATGTTGATACCAACTTATTAAACTTGTATGATCAAGTAAAAAGTAACAACCGTGAAAAGGAGATCATTAATGCCTATGACGCTATTGATATTCCTGTTTCGTCAGCATCCTATTATATAGAAAAACCAATTTTAGATCCGCCTTATAAAGCGGGTACTTTAAATGCAGATATGATAGTTTCTGCAACCGATATGGTTGGATTTGTTCGGATGTTGGCATACCTCCCAAGTGTAATTATCGACAATACAGAATGGAATGACGTAGCGCAACATGCTTCACTTACCAACTATGCGAATGACGTTCTATCACACTTTCCTACACAACCAAGTGGAATGCATGATGATTTGTATGACAAAGCCGTGATCGGCGCCAAAACTAGCAATATATATTATGGTATGTACTTGGCAGGACAAATGGAACTGAAAAATACAATAATAGGTTATATGGATGATTCAGACGATACCAACATCAAAGTACTAGGGCATAGAAGATGGCTGATACATCCTAACTTAGATCAAATTGGGGTAGGTTACGTTACAGATGGTGTTAAGACCTATTCAGCCATTCGGGTTTTTGATGATCAAAATAATGACTTCTTTAACACCAAAAATAAAGCGGACTATGTAGCTTGGCCGAGTGCAGAAGCTTTCCCACTTAATTTCTTTGAGCCACATACAGCATGGTCGGTTTCGCTAAACCAGAATATTTATGATAATTCCAAGATAGACAATATAAAAGTGACCCTGAAAAATGAATCGACGGGTATTACATCAACGTTTAATCAAAACGAGTTAAAACTTCAGTCCAGCGGAACACAAAAGTATTTTAATATTGATATTAATGGATTTGGTGAACCTTTCTGTATTATTTTTAGAGCAGACGATCAAAATATAAAGGCTGGAGAGATCTACTCTGTGCATGTAGAAGGTATTTATAAAAAAGATGGGACAGAAACAGAACTTAAATATATAACTCGATTCTTTGATATGTAGATTTAATGCTATAATAGAGAATACGAGTATTAAGAAAGGACGTTGTCATGGGATTATATCTAAGCACGAAGACCTTTGATTTTGGCACAACTGAGGTGGAAAACCTCTTTATAACAGATTTCATGATGATGGCTGATGGTACATCGATCAAAACATATTTACTTGGACTCCATTACCTAACAAACTTGACTGGTGTTCAGGATTTATCTAATAGAAAGCTCGCGTCACATATGAATGTTTCTTTAGAAGACGTTGTACGTGCGTGGCAATTTTGGGAGAAGCTTGGGCTGGTACAATTGTCCCTTGCTGGTGAAGATCCCAATGAGTTTGATATTACATTTGTTCCAATAAGACAAAAATATCTGGATAACAACTATGTAACAGCTGATAAGGCTAAAACGAAAAAAGCTCTTGCAACAAGAGCTGTGTCTCCGGAAAGACTATTAATATTTGAAAGAAACGAAGAAAATAGAAGATTACGGCAATATGTTGAAGGCCAAGTCCAACGTGAACTTCAGTTAAAGGAAACCATAAATCTATATGAGTTTGTAGAAGAAATTGGACTGGGTTATGAGATTGTTAAATTTGGATTTGATTATGCACAACAACTGGGTAAGTTGGCTAGACGGGGAAGTTTTAATTACGTTTACCGTGTGCTTGAAGGTTGGAAGGGTGCAGGTGTACAAACCATTGAAGAAGCAGAGAACCATATTGAAATGCGCTCAGCTAAGTATCGGTTCGCTTATGAACTGGAAAGGCTTATTGGTGCCTCAGGTTCTGCAAACACCTTATCTAAACTTATTGAGAAATGGAAAAAAGAGTATGATTACGATGAAATATTCATAAAAACAGTTTCTGAATATTTGAGAACAACCCGTACTAAAATTGTGCCAATAACTCTAGACGACTATTTTAAAGAGTTATATGGGAAGAATATTAGAACAATTGAAGAGTTTAAGACATACTTGTCTGCTGGTGAATACTACTATGGTCTTATGAAGGCTACGGGTATTTGGGTACCGGTTGAACTTATGCGTTCTGAGCTAAAAAAATGGCATGAAGATTATGGTTATGGCAAAGAGATGATCCGTCATATTCTGGTAGAACAAAAGAAAAGGCGTACGCGATTAACCCTTGCTGGGGCTGAAACCCTTATTAAAGAAGCACATCAAATGGGTATAAAGTCCATCGAAGAATACAATCACTACTTATCGAAAAAACCAGGAAGTACTGGTAAAAAATCAGACTCTCGTGGACCTGTTAAAAAAGGTAATTTCGGTAACTTTAAACAAAGAGACAAGTCGAGCTTAAATAAACTTGTTAAAGCTGCCCGTAAAGCAGATAAAAGGAGCGACGAATCGTGATTATTGACCATGCTGCAATAAAGAGAGAGTATGACAAAATAAAAGCAAAAAATAAGGCAATAAGACGTATGCGTCAAGATGAAGTCTACGAACGCATTCCACGTGTGTTAGAAATTAAAAAAGAAGTGGCACGTTCCGGCCGAGAAATAACGAAAAGAATGATCAGTGGAGATAAAATCACTGAATCAGATACACAAGAGCTTGAAAAAAGAGCAAAGCTATTACTCCAGGAAAAACTATTTTTGCTAACGGAACACAACTATCCAACAGACTACATGGACGAAGTATATAATTGTCAGATCTGTAAAGATGAAGGCACAGTTGGAATCCATAAACATTGGTGTAAGTGTTACCTAAAACGGATGACAGAACAGTTGGTCATTAAGTCAAATATGGCAGGGATTCTTAAAAAAGAAAACTTTGATACTTTTGATTTAGGTGTATTCTCCAATGAATTTGATGAAGCCCATGGTGTTTCTCCAAGAGAGTACATGAAAAGCAGATTTAAAAAGGCACACGGATATGTGGGCAGTTTTGATAAAAACAGAGAGAATTTATTATTTGTTGGGCCAACAGGTGCAGGTAAAACATTCTTGACCCACTGTATTGCAGAAGATCTTATTAGACGTGGATTCTTTGTGGTATACTTTACAGCCATCGGAATGCTCAACCAAATTAAGGAAGCCTCTTTTGATAAAAGTTATGATGCCAGACAGATGATAAAACTCATGCACAGTGCAGATCTGCTCATAATTGATGATCTTGGAACTGAAATGACCACGGATTATTCCAGTGCTGAACTGTTTGGAATTATCAATGACAGACTGATCAAGCCAAGAAAAGCAACACTCATTTCTACGAACTTAACTCCAGATGATATTCAAGATCGATATTCGGAAAGACTCTCGTCCCGAATTTTAGGAAAAGCGGATATCTGGGAATTCTTTGGTGATGATTTACGTATCTCCATGAAACTTAAAGAATATGAGGACGAAGAGTAGACAAGAACAATTACATTACAAGAATATTAAACGAGCAAAATTCTTAGGGGTTTTGTTCGTTTTTATGTTACAATCATCTTCCGTCATATTTTACAGTGGTAGAAAAAGGGAGGTTTGTATGAAGAAAATAATGATCATGGGGTCAGCGGGTTCGGGTAAATCGACACTTGCCAAAACACTTTCAAACATTACAGGTATAGAAGCCATCCATTTAGACAGAGAGTTTTGGAAACCAGGTTGGGTGATGACGGAAAAACCTGAACAAGTCATCAAACATAAAACATTCATGAAAAACGACTCATGGATTATTGATGGTAATTATAACGAAAGTCTACAAGAACGAGTAGAACACGCAGACCTGATTATATTTTTAGATATGCCCTTTTACCTATGTTTTTACAGGATTATCAGTCGGTCGTATAAATACCGTGGGAAAACTAGAAGTGACATGGCGGTTGGATGTGAAGAGAAAATAGACAAGGAATTTTTACTATATGTCATCAACTATCATAGGAAAAAGAAGTATGATGATTTAAAGAAGCTATTTAGATTTGCTGACCATTCAAAGATTCATACATTAAAGAGTGTAAAAGAAATCGATCAGTTTTTAGAAAAATGGCAGGGAATGTAGAAAGAAAACGAGCAATACGTAATTGAATCTACACGTTTGTTGGATCACTCTTATTTGAACGCTTAATGACCAAAGTCAAAAGACTTTGGTCATTTTATGTTATGGGTATGGTTAAATTGTTGCTAAATATTTCGAATCCGTTTAGAAATTGTTTAGAATATCTCACACATCTCACACATTTAAGGTCTATGATGGACTTGAAAACAAGTGGAGGTGTGTTATGAATAAGAAAAAAATTATAGGCCTATTAACATGTGTAGCCCTAATAACAGGAACTTGGGTCTACGTAACCGTAAAAGAAGCAGATGAAATTGAAGCAACTGAGGTTGTTGAAAAATCAGTTTTAGCATCTAAAGGAGATATCATCATAGATTTTGTTGCAGATGGTAGTGTTGAAATACCTATTTACGATTTGTCATTTGAATCAACAGGAACGGTAGAAGGTGTTAATGTTGTAGTCGGTGATTATGTTGAAGAAGGTATGGTACTTGCTGAACTTGAAAAAAATGACCTGGAACGTGCTCTTCTAGAAGCACAATTGGACCTGGAAGTCGCTTTAAAACAACAGTCTTTAAGCGCGTCTGGTTATAGTGACAACGAACAGGATTTTACGTATCAATCCAGTGTGTTATGGAACAAATATGAAAATGAAAACGCAATACTTGAAACCATGGAGGCTATTGCTGAAGCATATGCACTTCAAGACATAGTTGACCAAAAAACAATTGTGGAAAATGCGAAAGATGCTTACTATAATTTCGTGAGTACGTCTAAGCCTAAAACATCCATCCAAGCAGAGCTGGATGTGATAACTGTTGAGAAAGCTAGAATGAGAATTGAAGAAATTGAAGAAAACATTGATGGCATGATAATTACTGCAAATGTCAGTGGATGGATTGTCGAAGTCAATTATTCTTCTGGTGAAGTTACTGAGTCAGCTCAGCCAGTAATTCTTATTGAGGAAGACGGGCCAATCTTCGTTGAAACATATGTTCCGGAAGATGATATTGGTGATGTTAGTTTGGGTCAAAAAGCAACGTTTGAAGCAGATTCTGTAGCGGGTGTTGATTATGATGCTACAGTTGTACAAGTCAGCCGTGCACCAGAAGTTGGTGGCAATGGTCTTGTAAGTTATAAAGTTTTATTAGAGGCGAAGGAGGAAGATCGTCAGCTAATGGATGGTATGACCTCAACGATAAACTTTGTCTTGATTGAAAAAATTGATGTCCTCACACTCCCTAATGAAGCAATTGAAAAACGAGATGGCGGACAATACGTAACTATCAAACTTGAAGATGGCACACTACAAGATCAAAAAGTTTTTGCAGGATTTACAGATGGTAGCCAAGTAGAAATTCTTAGTGGACTAGAGGCTGGAACAACTGTTATTTATAAAGAGTAGGTGAATTCCTTGAGATTTAGTGAAGTTATAAGATCGGTACTAACAAATTTAAGGTCAAATAAGTTCCGTGTATTTCTGACGACGCTTGGAATCATTGTTGGCGCTGCAACCATAGTATTGGTTATTGCCATTGGTGAGGGTGGAAAAGTGATGGTTGAGGAACAGTTTTCCATGATCAATGCAGATGTGATAACAGTCATGGGTGGAAGAAACAGCAAAGATCAACCCGATGAGGAAATTCTTGCGTATTTGAGAGAAAACTCAGACCATCTCATAGATGGAACAATTATAATTTCTGCAGGCACAACGGCCAGCTATTCTTCTGAGAGTGAAAGCACCAGTGCGATTGGCATCTATCCGGAGTTTATGGACATCAATAGTTTTGACCTTATGTATGGTGAAAACATTGAAGATGTTGACATGGAGAAACGAAAAAAAATTGTTGTGATCGGGTATGAGGTTGCAGAAGCTTTATTCCCAGATGACATGAATCAAGCAGTGGGTGAAACCATAAAGGTGAACAGCCGACAATTTGAAGTTATTGGTGTAATGGAGCAATCGGGGAAAGTCATTGGTTTTACGTCTGCCGATTCTTCAATATACTTTCCCTATGACACAGCGGACAAGTATATTTCAGGTAATAACGCCAATCCACAACTCATGTTAAAAGCAGCGGATGTTAATGTGACCAGTGCTCTTAATGAAGAAGTAGACATGCTACTGAACCAATATTTTATAGACGACGGTGGCCATGAGTTTCGTATACGTGATGCAGGGAGTATGTTAACAACGGCGCAAGATACTGCAACATTATTGTCTGTACTCTTAACTTCGGTTGCAGCCATTGTTCTAATTGTAGGTGGAATTGGTATTATGAATGTTCTATTTGTTTCAGTGAAGGAACGTACAAAAGAAATTGGTGTCTTGAAGGCAATCGGTGCAAAACGGCAGACCATTCTTTTAATATTCCTAGTGGAATCGGTAATAATTAGTGCACTTGGTGGTGCAGTTGGAATTGTTTTGGGCTTGTCTGTAACACCTCTTGTTGCAATGGGATCTATTCCAGCGATAGCAACGCCGGCCTCCGTACTTCTAGCAGGCATGTTTTCGTTGATTACAGGCACAGTATTTGGTTTTTATCCAGCCCTATCTGCTGCGAAATTAAGCCCTATTGATGCTTTACGATATGAGTGATTAAGCAAAGTCTTTTACAATGTAAACATGGAATTGAGTGTATTGGAGTGATAATTGATGAATAAAAAATGGATGATGGGATTGCTGGTAATCACCATGCTTGTAAGTGTTGGTTGCTCAGCGAAGACCCCTGTTGAAGCCGAGGCAAGTTCAAACATGAGTGTGAACTCTGAAGTAGACAAAGAAGATTCCAGTGAAGCTAACAATGACATAGTTGTGGAAACTCAAGGAACGGATAAGGTAAAATCAAGTAAAGATGCACAAATGTATATGGGTAAGATCGTAACAGTATATGGAAATTATATTCAGCTGAATAAAGTTGATATGCCTGAAAGAGGTATGGGAGATCGTACATCAACTACGGAAAACAAGAACACAGATACAGAAAAATCACAAACCAATATAGGTGCAGCAGTAAGTGGTCAATCAGGTGGCGGAGGTATGGCTAGAGTGCCTGGTTCAGGTGGTGGTAGATTCAGTGGTGAGCAAGATTACGAGTTTACCGGCGACATAGTAGACATTATGATTCCCGTTGGTTCTGAGATCAGATCCATGACAGAAACTTCTTTAGAACTAAGCTATGACAATCTTAAAAAAGGTATGGTTGTTCGTGTGGTTGTTGACCAAACCATGACTGACGAGTTTCAAGATTCAACAGAAGTTGAGACTTTCTATGCGAATAGTGTATTCATTATGGAATAGGGAGGTGCGTCATGGACCAGTCACTAATTAACATGAAAGGTATTACCAAATCTTATATGATGGGTGGAAATGAGTTAAAGGTTCTTAAAGGCATTGACCTCGTTATTGATAAAGGGGAATATGTGGCAATTCTTGGACCCTCAGGATCAGGTAAATCAACACTTATGAACATTATTGGTTGTATTGATATGAAAACAGAGGGTGAGTATGTACTAAATACGCATAATATAGAAGTGATGGAAGAGGATGCGCTTGCAGAAATTCGAAACAAAGAGATAGGATTTGTTTTTCAGAAGTTTAACTTAATAGGTCGCTATGATGCAACGTATAATGTGCAGATGCCTTTATTATTAAAAGGAGAAAATTACAAAGAGAGTCGTGAAAAGGCGGAGAAGTATTTAACCCGTGTAAGACTTGACGATAGACTAACCCATAAACCAATTGAGCTGTCAGGTGGTCAGCAGCAACGTGTTGCTATTGCAAGGTCATTGGTTTGTGAACCCAATATTATACTGGGTGATGAACCAACCGGGAATTTGGACACAGCATCAGGTGTTGAGGTTATGAAAATATTTCGCCAACTTCACCGTGAAGGTAGAACAGTGATTCTGATTACCCATGATAAGGATGTCGCAGATGAAGCAGATCGTGTGATTCACATTAGAGATGGCCTAATAGAACTTGATGAAAGAAGAAGCGACAAAGCACTTAAGCAGTCTGCAAGTTAAATGTGGAGAAGATTATATAAAAAAGGCGTTCAAAACACATAGTGTTTAGAACGCCTTTTTATTAAAATGGACATAGAAAAACCGCAACCCTTGAGCGAATCAAAAATCACGGCTTTGTGTTTGGTGCGAAAGGCGGGATTTGAACCCGCACGCCCATAAGAGCACTACCCCCTCAAGGTAGCGTGTCTGCCGTTCCACCACTCTCGCAAAAATTGTCGAATCATTAGACGACTCCTATATATTAATAGAAATAATCGAGACTGTCAATGATATTTTGATGTAATCCGATTATCGAAATGGAGAGGTTACAATGTAGGTTATTATATGCTCTAAATTGTGACTTTATGTTAATATATAAGCAGGAGGTGTTTTATGAGAGTCGCTATGGTTCAAATGACTGCAATGAGGAATGATAAAGAAACCAACCTTCAAAAGATGGAAACATTTATTATTAAGGCAGCTGAGGAAAACGCTTCCATTGTCTGCTTCCCAGAGTTATCCTTAACCGGGTATGCTAATAAAGACCCTGAGAAGTTGGCAGAAGCTGTAACAGGACCTTCCGTTGAACGATTAAAACAACTTGCAGAGGAACATAATCTAACGATCCTTGCTGGGATGGTAGAATTATATAGTAACGATATTTATATTTCGCACATTTCTGTTCAACCTTCTGGATGCACAGAAGTTTATCGGAAAACACATTTAGGCGCAAGAGAAAAAGGTTATTTTGCTCAAGGGGACCAATTCCCTGTTTTCCAAATGAGTCCATCAGACAAGAATTCAAAATTTGGAATAGGCTTATGTTATGATTTACATTACCCACAGCTAGTTAGTTCATTCGCGGTTCAAGGTGCGCGAATAGTGTTTGCGCCTCATGCTGTGCCTATAGGTGGTCGTAGAAGACTTTCTATTTGGGAAAAATACATGCCTGCTCGAGCTTATGACAATGGTGTATATGTTTTGGCGTGTAATCTTGTTGGTAATGATGGCAAAAAAGATTTCGGTGGTGGTATTGGGGTTTGGAATCCTAAAGGTGAAAAAATCATGACCTGCCACGATGATAAAGAGCTTATGATGATGTTAGATCTAGATATGGATGTCTTTAATAAGAAAGGCACATTAAATGAAACAAGCAGTGCAGTAGAAGAGCGTGGTGTAAAGCTGTATTTAAACTCAGCAGGTTTTTCAATCGATACAGAACAGACCTGTTAAAAATATAAAAATGAAATATTTAAAACTCCTGAATGTGTTGATGTTCAGGAGTTTTGTCGTATTAAAAAATAATTTGATTATACTATTTATACATGGCTTGTTACGGATCCGACGTACAAATTCTTTGTTACGGCATTACAATACTGACATAAAGTGGGGTTACAAATACTTAATAAGTTATTGTACTTTGTATACAATCTGTTTTCAGAGTATTTCATCAGTGCTGTAAACAAGAATTTGGAACAGTTCTAGAAAGAACGAACGATATTGATTAATTGTACAACATTATTTGTATGAGTAACATGCAATTGTCTGAAAAATTCCATTACTAATAATTGTATTGCAGGCATCGTTTTCCTGAGGCATAATGACCTTGCTGTTGCGCAACCAGCAAAACTTATACAACTTATGGGGTTGGTCTATATACTTTAGCTGCTTTGATTCCAGAAATTATCCATCCTTGAAAATATCATAGATGAAAAATTTCTAAAATCAATGCACCAAGTGAATCAACTTTGCAGGTATTATGTGAAAACGAAAGGGGTATCACATGTCAGTAGCAAGTAAATCAGTAGCAAGCCCTAAGAAAAATGGTTTGTTCAATAAATTCCTAGATATGATCGAGCGTACGGGTAACGCATTACCACACCCAGTTACACTATTTGTAATGTTCTGTGCTGCAATTATTCTTATTTCTGAAATATGTGTACGTGCTGGTGTTGGTGTTGAGTTTACAATGATCGACAGAAAGACACTTGAAACAAGCGTTCAAAATATTGAAGCTATTTCACTAATGAATGCGGATGGGTTACGTTATATGTTAACGTCTGCAGTTAAAAACTTTACTGGATTTGCACCACTGGGTACAGTGCTCGTCGCTATGCTTGGTGTTGGTGTTGCTGAAGGTACTGGTTTTATCGGTGCTTTACTACGTAAAGTTGTTCTAAGCACTCCAAAGCAACTGATTACAGTTGTTGTTGTATTCCTAGGTATCATGTCTAATATCGCATCTGATGCTGGTTATGTTGTACTGGTTCCACTGGGAGCAATCATCTTCCTGAACTTTGGACGTCATCCGTTAGCGGGTTTAGCTGCTGCTTTTGCAGGTGTATCTGGTGGTTTTTCGGCCAACCTCTTAATCGGTACTGTTGATCCACTTCTGGGTGGTATTTCTACAGAAGCTGCTAAAATCATTGATCCTAGCTATGCTGTAGCTGCAACTGCAAACTACTACTTCATGATTGCATCTACATTCCTAATCTCTCTAATCGGTTGGTTTGTAGTTGAAAAAATCGTTGAACCACGTCTTGGTGAGTTCAAAGGTGCTAAAGAAGTTAATGTTGAAGGTCAAACTAAAGAAGAGAAGCGTGGTCTTCTATTCGCAGGTATCGCAACGCTGGTATTTGTTGCAACAATGGCTCTACTGGTAGTTCCACAAAATGGTATCCTTAGAGATCAAACAACAGGCGAAATGCTTGGTCGTTCACCATTTATCAGCTCAATTGTTATGATCATCATGCTGTTCTTTATCATTCCTGGTGTTGCTTACGGTTTAGGTTCAGGCACAATCAAGTCTGATAAAGATGTTGTAAATGCAATGTCTAAGGCGATGAGCACAATGGGTGGTTACCTAGTGCTAGCATTCGTAGCTGCACAGTTTATTAAGTACTTTAGCTACACAAACCTTGGTATTATCCTTGCTGCTAAAGGCGCTGATTTCCTTCAGTCAATTAGCTTTACAGGTTTCCCACTGATCCTTGCTTTTATCGTAATCTCAGCTTTCATCAACCTATTTATCGGTTCAGCTTCTGCTAAGTGGGCAATCATGGCACCCGTATTCGTTCCGATGCTGATGCAAATGGGCTTCACACCAGAATTTACACAAGTTGCTTACCGTATTGGTGATTCAACGACAAATATTATTTCACCACTCATGTCATACTTTGCAGTAATCGTAGCTTTTGCTCAAGCTTACGATGAAGAAGCTGGTATTGGTACTCTAATCGCAACAATGATGCCATTCTCACTACTATTCCTATTGGGATGGACAGTGCTTCTTGCTATCTGGTTCGGTCTGGGTTTACCTATCGGCCCTGGTGTTGGCATTTACATGTAATAAATAATTATCCATCTATACGGATAAGATAGAGAAGTCCCAGTTCTGTTAACGGAACTGGGATTTTTTAAGTTATATCAATCGTCTTTTCACTAAAGACATGATATGATTGAGGTGAGCAGAAGAGAGGGGTACATTATGTCAGAAAAAAACATTGAAATGATGAAAAAGCTTTTAGAAAAAAAGAAAGAACAACAAAACACGAAACAAAAGTTTGGAGTAAATAAAAAAATTGGTTCTGCCTCAAAGGAAAAGAAGAATCAAAAACCTGGCGGCTCCAACAACAAGGTTTAATTGAAGACCAAAATTTGAACACCTCATGGGTTGTATTGTTAAGATACAGCACATGAGGTGTTTTTAGTTTACATTCTTAGTTTACATACCAAGTTTTATTTGATTTTTACGGCAGTTCCATATGCTAGAATTTCAGCGGCACCATCCATAATAGATGAAGTTGCGAATCTAACGTTTATAACTGCATCAGCACCGAGTTCACCAGCGTGTTCGGACATTCTTTCTAAGGCTATTTCTCGTGCTTCCTGAAGCATCTCTGAGTAAGCTTTGAGTTCACCACCAACAAGCTGTTTAAAGCTCGCCATAATATCTTTTCCTAAATGCTTTGACTGTATTGTACTTCCTTGTGCTAAACCAAGTGCTTCTACAATATCATTGCCAGGTATAAAATCAGTTGTAACAATTATCATTTTAGCCTCCTTGAAACACTATAATATGGGTATAATAACTAAGTATACAAGCAAATATCTAAAATTATAGTATGAAAATATATGTTTTTTTGTTTTTACCCCAATAAATGAAGAAGAATAAACGAATACTATAATATAACCGGTTGAAGGATGTGATGATGTGAATCTGACATGTAAACGATGTGGAAATTTTAAGAGAAGCCAAGAAGGGCATTTCTGTACCGAATGTGAAGACAAGAATCGAAGGGATGTTAAAAAAATTCAAGAATACCTTTTGGAGCACCCTAAGTCAACTTTAGCAGATGTATCATTAGATACAGGTATACCTATGCGTGTTTTGAACGTATTGGTTCTAGAAAATATGATTGAACTGAATCCTTCGAAAGATCGTGATTGATAACCGGAGGGTAAAATGGGCAACAATCAAAAATTGGATGATCGGGTTTTAGAAGCGCGTAATCATCAAGAGGAAATCGAAGCCCTAATAAATGAGTATTTGCCATTTATTAAAGCTGCAATTTCAAAGACATTAAGAAAGTATATTGATGGTCACGATGACGTATTGACTGTTGGTATGCTAGGATTTCATGAAGCGATGCTTTCTTTTGAACCATCAAGGGGTAGCTTTATTAGTTATGCAAATTTGGTCATTCGAAATAGAGTCTTAGATGAGTTGAGAAAAGAAAATAGACAAAAGCACGGTTCTGAAAGCAGTATTGATGATCATACCGATGATGAAGTATCCATGAATGAAATTAGAACGTCCATTGATGCATATGAAAATAGAAAATTGATTGATCAACGCCGAGATGACTTGGTAGTTTATACAGAAATATTGAAATCTTGGGATATGACATTAATAGAACTTTCGAAGTTGTCCCCTAAGAAAAAGGAACTTTTAAATATGTTTCAGAGTATCGGTAAACATATTGCTGAAAACGAAGAATTACTCAATGAACTGAGGAGAAATAAAAGACTTCCAGCAGCATATATACTGGATAAATTTAAAATTGATAGAAAAAGATTAGATAGAGGACGTAAATATATAATTGCAGTAGTTGAATTATGGGCAGGCGATTTCGAGTCTCTCAAGTCATTCGTAAAGGGGAGGTGAGATGAATGCTTGGATTAGTTATGGAAATAAGTGAAAACAGTGTAGTGGTTATGACGTCTGAAGGCGGCTTTGAACAGTGGGAGTTAGACACTGAGAATATTGAAATTGGTCAAGAAATCGAAAATCCAGAGATTAAAGCTATAGATCATTCATCGAATGTAACCTTCCTAAATAGGGTGATTAAACCGTTCATGAATATCGCTGCAGTTGTGTTAATCTGTGTGTTTCTTGGATCAATTGGAGGCTGGGCGTATTATACGCCTAGTGGCTATATTAATATTGATATAAACCCCAGTGTTGAACTCACATACAATAGATTTGAGAGAATTATTAATGTAGAAGGTGTAAATGTTGACGGCCTAGATGTAGCGGCTATTGCAAAAGATGTGAAGTATAACAAGGTGAGTAAAGCTATTGAAGAAATTGTTAATACGTCAAAAAGCGCGGGGTATTTAAAGAACGATAAAGACAATTACGTTCTAATTACTTTAACTGATTTAGTAGACAACAATGATGATGTGAAAAATGAAATTAACAAAAGTATAAATACAATATCGACTATAAATACGAAAGCTAAGTATATAGAGAGTGATGTTGAGAATTTTAAAAGAGCAAAAGATGAAAATGTTTCTCCAGGGAAAAAATTATTGGTCATTGAAGCAAAAAAAACACTGAAAGGGAATGGGTCTACCATAGACAGTCTTGAAGTTGATGAAAATACCAATTTAGGCGACCTCATGAGAATCACTGATAAAGAGCCAAAAGAGATAAAAGAGCCAATGGAAAGCAAAGAACCTAAAGAAATTAAAGAACCTAAAGAAAACAAGGAACCTAAAGAAAACAAAAAACTCAAAGAAAACAAAGAACCTAAAGAAGAAAAAGAGCCAAAAGAAATTAAAGAACCAAAAGACAATAAAGAGCCAAAAGAAATTAAGGAACCAAAAGACAACAAAGAGCCAAAAGAAATTAAGGAACCAAAAGACAACAAAGAACCAAAAGAAATTAAGGAACCTCAAGACAACAAAGAACCTAAGGAAAACAATGAACCAAAAGAAATCAAAGAACCAAAAGAAATTAAAGAACCAAAAAATGTGAAAGAAGTTAAAGAATCAAATTCGAACAAAAAAGAAAAGTAAAAACCATGGGCGTGGAATGTTTGGAGGAAATTATGAAAAAATTAGCAAGTATACTTATGGCAGTCGTTCTGATGGTAGCAATGCCACTTGCAACATTTGCAGACAACTTACTTGACTCAGCTGAATTGTTTGTAGATGCAGAGGATGATGAAAAGCCTGAAGGCAAGGATCGATCTGAGAAAAAAGAAGACCGTGATGAGAAAAAAGAAGACCGTGATGAGAAAAAAGAAGACCGTGAAGAGAAAAAAGAAGAAAGAGATGAAAAAATAGAAGACCGTCAAGAAAAGAAAGAAGAATTAGAATCAGATCGAGAAGAAAAGAAAGATGAAATTGAGGCAAAACGTACAGAGAAGGCTGCTGAACGAATTGAAAAATTCAATAACAAGAAAAAAATTGATACAGACGAGGAAGCTGTTAAAAATAAAATTGAAGACCTGGAATCCCTTTTAGAAAGATTGGAAAACTTCTTAGGTGAAGATGAGGTCGAAAAGCTGGAACTAGAACTGGCTGAGAGCGAAGAAGAGACAGAAGGAACAGATATAGATACAGAATCTGAGTCTGATACAGAGTCTGATACAGAAGAAGAAACTGATACAGAAGAAGAAACTGATACAGAAGAAGATCCAGCTGTAGCGTCCGCTAAAGAGATGTTCAAAAAATATAAAGAAGATGTTAAAGCTTCAAAAGATGAATTAAAAACACTTAGAAACGATGCCAAAGACTTAAGAAGTGAAATTAGAGACATCATTAAAGCAGATTATACTGAAGAGGAAATGGAAGCTTTAAACACTCTAGTAGAAGAATTAAAAGTAGAATTTGATGACATTAAAGTACTGGGTGTAGATAATATTATTTCAAATAAAGCAGAATTCAAGTTTGATGTGCCACCAGTCATTAAGGGTGGAAGAACACTAATTCCAGTGAACGCAATCTCTAAGGGTTTTGGAGCCGACGTGGCTTGGGATGGTGAAGAAAGAAAAGTAACCATTACCAAAGATGATAAAGTTATTGAAATATGGATAGATACAAACAATGCTACAGTAGACGGTGAAGAAGTGGTACTGGATGCAAAAGCTGAAGTGCTAAGCGATAGAACCGTTGTTCCACTTGGATTTATTGCAGAGGCATTAGGGTTAAAAGTAGAATGGAACCCTGAAGATGAAACCATCGAGCTCAATGACGACTCGGATGATGATGACGATGACTCAGATGATGATGATGAGCCAGAAGACGAAACAAACGACTCGGATGATGAAAGTACTGAAACTGAATAGTGCGCTTTTAAAGTGTATTGAAACTTTTAGTGAGATCCCTACTAACCCTAGGGATCTTTTTTGTATTAAAGATTTTTACATCTTCAAGTGATATTGATTATCATTTATCAAAGATTTATGCTATAATATAGACATAAACGATAATCATTATCAGGTGGTGAATAATATGACAAAAGCACATAAATCAAAATTCAATAACAAATCTTGTAGTTTAGAAGGTTGCAATGGGCATATGAAATGGTTGGTAGAAACACTGGGTCCAGTTATTTTAGGGGCAAAACCTGCTGAAATTATCAGTTATCCCAAGTTTGATTGCTCTAGATGTGAAAAACTTCAGGCAATTGATGCAAACTTTGAGAAGGCAATCAAAGTGAAATACAGAAAAATAACTCAAGACAATGGTCAGATCAAAATAATTTTTTATGATCCTAAACATTTAGAAGAGACGCTTCAAGACAAGAGGATCAGAAAATTTTTAGTCAAACTGGGTTATCCACAAAACGATTCCATGGAAGCATATCTTGATATGTTAACAGGTAAACTCCAAAAGGGAGAATGTCCAAATGAGATTGGTGTTTTCTTAGGGTATCCACTTAAAGATGTTATTGGTTTTATTGGTCATCCATCTTTGAAATTCACAAAAGTTCAGTACTGGAGAGTCTACGGAAACTCAAAAGTCTCAGATGAAAAATTCGAACAGATTGTTGAAAGCAGAAATGAAATGAAGTGTTTAATGAATGATAGTTCACTTTCATGTGTTCTACAAGCGATATAATCAATAAAATGGCATTTGCATGACAAATGTCATTTTTTTTATGCTTTTTTTAGATATAATAAGTATGAAAAATTATATGAGGTGATGACATGAAGAAAATCATACTAGATGTTGATACAGGAATAGATGACGCGATAGGCATTATGTTAGCATGTGCTTCCCCAGAACTTGATATTCAAGGGATCACAACAGTATCTGGGAATATAGATCTTGAGTCGGCAACACGCAACACATTACGTGTGCTTAAAATGATTCAAAAAGAAGAGATCCCTGTATTTGCTGGAGAGATAAAACCTCTTTTAAGAGATGTAAGATACGCAACTGAAATACATGGTAGCACAGGTTTGGCGGGTCAGCTGGTAGAGGTTGATGTTGATGAGAAATTAACTGAAGTTCTTTCAAAAGAAATGTCCGCTACAGATTTTATTATTGAGACCGCTAAAAACAATAAAGATGAAATTACACTGATAATGACAGGACCTGAAAGCAACTTTGCTAAAGCATTAGAAAAAGAACCAGAACTTGATAAGTGGCTTAAGGAAATTATTATTATGGGTGGTGCAGCAGACATGCTGGGTAACGAATCACCTGTTGCTGAATTTAACATTGCGATTGATCCAGAAGCGGCTGACATGACCTTCAACTCTAGGGCGAAAGTGACCATGGTAGGTCTAGATGTGACGACGAAGGCACTGCTTACCAGAGATCGAATTGGAGAAATCAAAAACAATAAAGATGTACATGATTTTGTCTATGGTGCTACGTATGACTACATGGAAAGATTCCACACACAGCATGGTGTTTATGGCTGTTGTATGCATGATCCATTAGCAGTATCTTTGGCTGTTGACCCCGACCTAGTTAGAACAGTGCACCGTTTTGTCGGTGTTGAAACAAAGAGCCACTACTGCGATGGTATGACAGTCTGTGATTTTGATAATCGCTGGAAGAAAGAAGCGAACGTTCATGTAGCTATGGAAATAGAACCGAAAACTTTTATTGACTTCATGATAGCGAGACTGAATCTGTTATAAAGAAATTTTACATTTTCAGAGAATATTGAACGACCTTATCATTCGATGTAAGAATCTTATGGAAAGGTCGTTTTTTTACGATGTTAATCATTCTGATCACTTGTATCTACAAATACAGATATTGAGCCTGATTTTTCATTGGCACATATGAATGCATTCTTGTTTTGTATGAATGTAATTCCTTCAGGTGACTTTCCGCCTGACTTGACTAATCCCAAATATTCTGGTTGGTCAGGTGTTTGTATATTAAATATATGAATACAATCGGACTGTTCTGCAGTTACAAAAAGATAGGGTGTGTTATTGATTATTCCAGTTGTAGCATACTCCAGCTGACTACCGTGTTTGTTAGAACTGCTATCCTTATAAAGTCCTCTATAGGCTTCTTTAAGCTCAGTTATAAAAGAACTATTATAGATCGTTTCTCCTTTTAAATCTAAAACGCTTATACTCCGGCCACCACCAAATTGTTTGTATTCAAGCAGGTCAGTGTCGGTATTGCCTTCGTTAATGGAATATATATATGAGCCATCCAGAGTGAACTTCACAGTATCTGGTTCAAGCCTCATAGAATAGTGAAAATCAAAGTTGATCTTGTCATTGGACTCAAAATCAGCCAAATGCTGACTTGTCCCAAGGGCAAATACATCTGTGTAAACACCTTTTTCAATATCTATGAATGCCAGTTGGTTTGAGTCTTGTAATGAAACAGCGGCTAGCATTTCAGTAGGGGAGGTCGAGATCGACTCTGGTTCAAAGTTGTCTATGAATCGGGTGGATAAGAGTTTCTTTTCAAAGTCACTGGTCATTCTAATGGGTGTTGGTTCAATTATGTTAGCACCAAACAACTCGTATCGCCAAACGGAACCGGCCTTATTTAGGGTCGGATCAAGATCATCCTCGTAGCCCTCATTGGCGACGAGGATGTACCTGTGGTCATTTGAAATGGCTAGAGCATCAGGACGTGGCCCTGTAATATGCATGGACTTTACATAAAAGGATTCCAAGTCGATCATTGCCAGTGCACCACTTGAAAGAAGTGGGTAATCTTTGTCATTGTCTTTATATCCTTTTGGACCATAAAACCGTATTGTAGCAACTGCATATCTGTCCCCTGTCATGTATTTGATGTCTGTAACGTCTGCTCTGATCACAAAGTGTATGTCAGAATAGTCGGCAGGTGTATCATTTAAGTGATTGTTATCTAGTTCTTTCAGTAAAGGTCTTATAAAGAAAGCAAGTTCGTCATTTAAATTGAGGGTGTTCAATACACTAATATTCTCTAGATCGGATGTATCGAGCATGGTTAATATGCCTGATTTTCCACCTGCAACAATAATTCTATTTCCAAGTGTGTTTGAATCAAGAACTTCTGCTTTCTGATCCTCAAGTTTTATCGTGCTCACATGGTTAAAGTTGTGTCGATTTGCATAAATCTTATAAATAGGATGAAGTGTTTTTTCTAGAATATTAAAATTGATTACTGCTATATACGAATGAGAAAGTGCATATGTTGGCATAGCAGTTAACGAAAAAAATAGTATTAGACTTAGAGTTAATCCAGAGATTCTTGTGAATATTGGTTTTATTTTCATGACATCACCTCAAAGTTGTATAAGAATTGAAAATGCTTTAGTAGAGATACTTCTTATGTACCCTTAATCATGTCGAAATGACATAAGAATTTGCATTTCAGGCTTGACAAAGTAAGAGAATGGGCATAAATTGTATCGTAACCAAGGTGCGTTATGTTAAATAGTGCGTGAAAAAAATATTTTAAATGCTATTGACATAGGTAAATCCACAGGTTATAATCTGAACTAAGTTAAATCCAATTAAAACACTAGGAAATGCTTTGACGAAGGAGAGTAGTCAGTTTAGAATTTTTTAGAGAGCGAGTGGTGGTGGAAATCTCGCATATTCGACTGGTGAAGTGCCCTTTTGAGCTTCGTACCGAAATAATAGTAGGCTGCGACGGGATCTCCCGTTATAGAGATACGGCATGTAAGTGCCTGAGAGGTGGAAACAATTAGAGTGGAACCGCGGAGTATACAGCTTCGTCTCTATTATTAGTATTATTTACTATATAATAGTGACGAAGCTTTTTTGATTTCAGAAATACTATTTCTGAATGAATATCAACCCAAAGAACTTTCTATTGTCTTCAAATCTCAATGGATGTCAGAACGGTAAAGTGAGTATAGAACTCACTCGTAAACGATTGAATTGAGGAGGCTACACATGATTTACAACAATACTTTAGAGATGATTGGTAACACACCGGTAATAAAACTGAATAACCTAACGGACACTACAATGGCAGACGTTTATGTGAAATTGGAAGGTGCCAATCCTGCAGGTAGTGTAAAAGATAGAGCAGCACTTGGAATGATTGAAACAGCTGAAAAGGCTGGTGCTTTAAAAGCTGGAATGACAATTGTAGAACCTACAAGTGGGAACACAGGGATTGCTGTTGCAATGATTGGCTCGCTTAAAGGCTACAAAGTAAAAATTGTTATGCCAGAAACAATGAGTGTTGAACGTAGAAAAATAATCAAAGCATATGGTGCTGAACTTATACTCACAGAAGGTGGATTGGGTATGAGGGGTGCAATCAATAAAGCTGAAGAAATGTTAGAACTGGGTAATGTGTTTATTCCTTCGCAGTTTGATAATGAGGCAAATGCAAACAAACATTATGAAACAACAGGTATTGAAATCATGAATGACATTCCTGATTTAGATGTATTCGTAGCTGGTGTAGGTACTGGCGGAACGATTACTGGTGTCGGAAGGAAACTAAAAGAACTGAAACCAGACACCAAGATCATTGCGCTTGAACCTAAGCAAAGTGCAATTCTATCAGGTGGCAAACCAGGACCTCATAAAATACAAGGTATTGGTGCTGGATTTGAACCAGAAATTTATAAAGGTGAGTTCGTCGATGAAGTTCGCACCTTAGATCAAGAAGATGTATTTGAGTTTGGGATCAAAGTAGCGGCTGTTGAAGGTCTATTACTAGGGATTTCTGCGGTGGGGAACATACTAGCGGCACTTGAAATTGCCAAGGAATTAGGACCGGGCAAAAAGGTTGTTACAATCGCTCCTGATGGTGGAGAAAAGTACTTATCTACTGGCTTGTTTGGAAACGGAAATTAAACCCTCACTATAATGGACACTGGCTATAAATTGTATGAACTGGAGGCCAACATGTTTAGAGCTATAAGAGCACATGTCAACAATATAAGAGAAAACGACCCAGCAGCACCAAGTTTCCTTGAAGTTCTAATACTGTATCCAAGCGTTCATGCAATTGGATTTTATAGACTTTCAAATAAACTGTGGTTAAAGAAGTATCGTTTTCTTGCTAGACTGATTTCACAACTGGCACGATTCTTTACAGGTATAGAAATTCATCCAGGTGCAACCATAGGAAAACACCTGTTTATTGACCATGGTATGGGTGTTGTAATAGGCGAAACAACTGAAATTGGTGATAACGTAACACTCTTCCAAGGTGTAACTTTGGGTGGAACCGGTAAAGATACCGGCAAGAGACACCCAACGATTGGCTCAGGTGTTGTTATCGGTTCAGGTGCAAAAGTATTGGGTCCAATATATATTGCCTCTGGCAGTAAAATTGGTGCAAATAGTGTTGTACTTAAAGATACAAAAACAGACTCTACAGCAGTGGGTATTCCTGCAAGAGTCATTGGCGGACTAGATACTTCTGTAATTGATATTGATGCCTATAAAGAAGGCCAGTCAATTTATAATGATATGATTATCTAATAGAGGATAAAATACAAACAGCTTTCATTCACTTCTGAATGGAAGTTGTTTTTTTATTGAATGATTTACGCAAAGTAGTGGTATTATTATACATAAATGAAGTTTGAGAGGTGATGCAGATGTGTGGTAGATTTTATCTGGATGTTGATTTTGAAGAGATTATGAAACATTATTTTGGAATAGTTGGAGATTTTCCAGTTACTGAATATGAACCGAAAGAAATTTTCCCATCAAATGATATCCCAGTAGTCCATAGAGGCAAAGAAGTGGAAAGAACCATCCACTTGATGAAGTGGGGTTTTGCGCCTAGTTATATGAACAAAATTGTTATTAATGCACGTTCTGAGTCTATAACTGAGAAGAGAATGTTTAAAGAAGCTTTTTATAGGAGACGCTGTCTTGTTCCGGCTTCGGGTTATTATGACTGGGAAAAAGTATTGGATGAAAACGATAAAGTTAAGAAGATAAAAAGGCAGATTTGTGTTCCGGATCAGAAAATTGTATCTATGGCTGGGATCTATGACCGATTCGTAGATAAAGAAGGTAAGCCATTTTGGGCTGTATCCATACTCACAAAGGACTCAAACGAACATGTCAAACAGGTTCATGACAGGATGCCAATCGTTCTAACAAAAGAAATGGAAGCTGCCTGGATAGCGCAATATGACGAGGATTTTACGCCGCTGTTTGAAATTATTAAAAATGCCAATCCGCTTTTAAGAGTCGAATAATACATACTTTACATTAAAGTATAATAAATATAAAAACAAAAACAACTCCGGTAAAATACTCCGAAGTTGTTTCGTTTTTTGAGAATTATGGATAAAGGTCTTATACACCTAATAATGAATCCATGGATTCGTCAATAACCTCTGCCAGCTTTTCGGGATGTTTCCCACCCCCTTGAGCAGAAGCAGGGCTACCACCACCACGGCCATCTAATTTCTCTATAGCGGGAGCAAATAGATCCTTCATGCTGATGGCATCTAAGTTTTTAGATCTTGAATAAACAAGTCTAGACGCTTCAGGTTCTTTTAAACCAAAGAGAACAACAGTGTTGTCTTTTTCGCATAACTTAACGGCCATTTGTCTAACTTCGCCAAAATCTCGGTCTTCAAAAACTTTTCGTATAATCTTAAATCCGTCAGTATGTTTAACGGCATGTTCAGCAAGTGAATCGGCCTCAAGTGCTGCAAGTTGACCTTTTACAATCTTATTGTTCTTAGACAGTTCTTTTAAGTCTTCTTGAAGTTTGTTTACTTTGGCTACGATTTCTTCCGGTTGTGCTTTTAATAGGGCAATCAATTGGTTGGACATATCATTTTTAGTTTTGTAGTCAGCAAGCGCTCTGACACCAACAACAAACTGCAAACGACTTCCGCCTTTGTATCTGTCTGCTTTCTTGATTTTTAGACAACCAAGAAGTGCTGTTGTGGGTGGGTGTGTACCACCGCATGGTGTACAATCTGCACCAAAGACTTCAACCACACGAATGTTATGAGCAACCTTGGGACGTTTTCTAAGTGGAAGAGACTCAAGTTTTTCGTCTGACGGGAATGAACATTTAACTTCTAGGTTGGACTGGATCCATTCATTCACCAATGATTCGATTTCATTGAGTTGAGATTCATTCAAGTCTTTATCAAGGTCAACGGTTAGATTGTCCTCAGTTAAATGAAAACCGACTGTCATTGCATCGAATAACTTATAAGCAGCAGCAGAAAGTAAATGTTGTCCGGTGTGCTGTTGCATCATTTCTTTTCGGCGTGGCCAATCAAGTACACATTTTACTGAGCTACCAACTTCGATAGGATGATCAACCACATGGTAAATGCGGTCGTCTTCTTTAAATACGTATGTAACCTTTATGCCATTGACAGTACCTTCGTCAGAGGGCTGACCGCCACCTTCTGGGTAAAATGCAGTTTTATTCAATTCTATTTTATGCGATTTTTCATGTGCTTCACAAGAGATAACCTCTGCTTCGAATTCAACAAGCATTGGCTGATCTAAATATAGCTGTTCTGTCATAATATTCTCCTTTTTTCTGGTGATGTCTTGCATAATATTATTGATATGTTATCATATCGAGTACGCATAAAACAATGTCGATGAAAGATTCCTTTAAATTTTAGTGAACAATGAACTGTAATCATTCAAAACACAGAGAATCATGTATAATAGAAGTATAAACAAATACAATATGAAGTGTAAAATAATGATAGATTAATTAGAGGTGGAACATGGAAACAATAGATAAAAAAGAAGTATTACAAGATACTGTAGACAAACTGTTATTTTGGGCCTTGGAAGAAAATAATATGCATTTGGTTAAAGATGCAACTGAACTGTTTTTAAAAGGTGCAGACAGTGACCAAGAAATGATTGGATTTAATGACTGGTTTGTACATGATTACCGTACTTCAGACGGGAATAGTTTATCTGCTCTTTATATAGAAGCAAATAATTCTCTTGATGAAGAAAAAGAACTTTTATTGGCTGTAGAAAAGTCGGTGTATAGCGCTTTTGATAGAATGCCAATCAAAGATAAAATGGTTATTAAAGATTTGTTTACCAAGGTAGACTATCAGGTAGAAAACAATTTCACCGCTGGTGGTGTTATGCTTGCAAGAATCTATAAGCTTGATGGCAAACATTTGTTGCTTGATTTACCTGAGTTTTTAACAGATGAATACAAAACGACTCTGATCAAAGGCATGTTAGAAAAATACAACGAGTATTGTCGTCTTTTTGCTCCAATTCAAATGGATGTATTTGTTAAGAAACACAGTCAGGTGCTGTACAGATTCTTAAATATTATTGAGAACACTGCAACGGAGTATGCCCTTGTTGACGAAGATTTTACTGTTCACCAATCCACATATGTAACAAAAAAAATGGACCAAGTTTTTGAATTGATGAAAAATGACGAAAACTTCACATTGGCACTGGAAGATGCAGCGGGTTCTGTTTTTAAACTTGTATCACCAGAGCACGGTGATGTGATTGCTGAAATAGTTCTTGCCGACGATCGACTTGAAATCGAGTGTACAACTGCGGAAGCGCTAGAGTACTCTAAAGAAGCTATAGAAGACATATTAAAAGAAAAGATGACACATTTACGAGACGAAGTTTTAAATATTGACGATTTGATTGGTCAGTAGATTGCAAAATGTTGAAATTATTTGACAATATTAATGTCTCCATGTAGAATATAGCGATAACTATACAGAAGAAATAAGTTGATCATTATAAGAAAGGGGAAATGCATAAGTGATACTCGCAACTAGCGATGTCTCAGATGTTCCCGAACCGGACGACCAATCGATAAGGCCGATCGCTTCAGAACGTCTCGAAAGAAATGACATCATAAACGACATTAAGACGCTTTTGGAGCAACATGACAATCCAGCGGATCATCTTCAGAAATATTTGGACGAAGTTGAAGAGCTGATTGAAGAAGAAGGACGAAGTCAATTAGAAACGGTCGATAGGAATGAATTAAAAATTCTGATCGAGAAACATCCATTCTTTAAGAATCCTAATAATTATCATATTAGACTAATTACTGTCATGAAGTATCTGAAGAAAAAAGGGATAGATATTAACATACCTGATATGGATCTTCTTGTAGACGAAATAATTCAGACCATTGCAGGCGTTAAAAAAAGAGGATATGGACAGTATTCTCGTGTGAAGTACTAATATAATATTTAAGACCTCCAACCTAATGTTGGAGGTTTTTTTATGTGATTCATAATATGCTCTATGATAGCTATGAAAATATGAGCAAATATCCTTCGTGTAACAAAGAAATATATAGTAGAATAGATGGAGTAGGGTAAATCTCAGAAGTGGTTTATAGATTGAGGTGAGGACATGATTGATAAAAAAGTAGACAAAAAACTTAAGAAGAAACTTAAGAAAATGAATATTGAAAATCAAGCGGATCTCATCAGTCTCATGATAGGTGTTGTATCAGAAAGAAATGGGCTTTCAGAAGTCGAATTATTTCATTATCTTCATGATCAAATTCCGCAGCTCAACCTCTCTCTCAAGATTTATGACAGAACCTTACTTGCTTCACTGGAACAATATGATTTATCTGGATTTGTTTCAGAAGCAGACCACTATCTTCATGATGTAAAACGTACAGAAACTGGGAGTTACTATACCCCTGTAGAGTGGGTGCGTTATATGACCTTGGTGTCAATAGCGCACTGGATTGCAAATGAGATGGAAGCTGATCAAAAAGACGTAATGGTTTGGTTGATACAAGTTGCTGAGGATTCATCGGTGGATGACACTCACAATTTGTTTGATCAAGATCAATTACAAGATCTCTTAATCAAACTAGGCAATATAAAAATTATAGATATAGCATGTGGAGCAGGTGCGTTTTTACTTGAATGTATAAGTGTTCTGACGCACATTACTATGTTTATTCATGAGAAAATCAGTAGGGAAATTGACAATTTGCAAGCTGTACGTGACTGCGTAATGCATAATATTTTTGGTGTCGATTTGCAAGCAGAGCCTCTAGCTATCTATGTTTTATGCCTAATGTGGCAGTATTCAACTAAAGATCACTGGAAGTTAGAGTTTAATGTAATCTGTGAAAGCTCTTTGAGTGATACATTTACTAAGAATCCATTAATAAAGAATATCATGAATCTTGGAGGCTTTGATGTAGTTATTGGTAATCCACCCTACTTAGGTGAAAAGGGAAACACCGATACATTTAAAGAAGTTAGAAAAACGGATTTTGGAATGAAGTATTACGAAGGAAAAATGGACTATAGTTATTTCTTTTCTATCCGTGCATTAGAGATCCTAAAACCACAAGGTTTCTTATCTTATCTAACAACAAATTATTTTATTACGGCTGATGGTGCTGTGAAATACAGAAAATACCTAGAAGAAAATTCAAAGTTTGTTCATATACTTAATTTAAACACATACAAAATATTTAGAGATGCACTAGGGCAACACAATATGATTTATGTCTTGGAGAAAAACCAGGCAGATCCTATTCATAAGGAAGAGTTGATAGAAGGGGCTATCTTGACTCAGGTGAATTATATACTTGATGAAGCACAGCAAGATAAAATCGATATCAAGCCTACTGATATATTGAAGAGTAGCGTTACACTGCAATATGTGAATCAGTACCAGTGTGAAGAGGCACAGCTGTATCGAAATGATGGATGTATTTCTATTTTGTCTGATATTTCACATAAGCGGGCTCTTGATGCATATGAGGCATTTTGTGATATTAAGCTAAAACAGATCTTTAATATTAACCAGGGTATTGTGTCGGGTGCAGACCAAGTAAGTGCAGCAATGTTACGTTCCAAACTGCCCCCAAATCTAATTGATGAACATCAGATGCAAAAGGGAGATCCTATCTTTGTTTTTAATGACGATGATGAAAGACTAAACCTTATAGAGTCAGATTTACTCAAACCCTTTTATAAAAATTCAGATGTTGCAACTTATATTCTTAAACCATTAACAAGCAGAAAGATAGTCTATTCGGATATAGAACGCTCAGAGATAGATGTGAACTATCCCAAGTTGATGCGGCACTTAGAGAAGTTCAGACCTGTACTTGAAGCCAGAAGAGAAGTTAAAACAGGCACAAGACCATGGTACTGTCTTCAGTGGCCAAGGAAAGAGAGCGTCTTTGAAGGACCTAAAATTATAGTTCCTCAAAGAAGTCAAGTAAACAGATTCGCATACACAGACATTCCTTTTTATAGCAGTGCTGATGTATATTATTTTAAATATAAGTTCGACCAAATGCCCTTATATGAATGGTATTACTATTTGGGATTGTTGAACTCATCGGTCATCTATTTGTGGTTGTATCATTACGGAAAAAGAAAAGGTGAGTTATTAGAACTATACTCAAAACCTTTGTTAGAAATATCTGTCCCTCAGTTTAAAGATGAGGATTGGCAAAGGAAACTGGCAAGTAAAGTTGAAGTGCTGATAAAAAAACTTGAGTTAAACGAACGAGCATTAGATGAAATTCGTTTAAATGAATCGAACAAAACAATACTAAACCATGGACAATATGAAATTGATGCAGTTTTATTTAAGGCATTAGGATTAGATGGAGAGCGTATACAATCTATAGTAGAGTTTCATAATCGATATATACGTAAATAACTAATATATATTACACCAATCATAGTCGGGGGAACATGTATGTATAAAAAAATTGCGGTTACACTTATAGGCGTGCTAGTTGTGTTTGGACTGGCTTCAATGACAATTCTTGCAACCAAAGTTCATGAAAAAAGTGCACCAGATCAAACCAGTCTAATCATTGAAAAAATAGAGTCATACAAAGGTTCTACTATAATAGATAGTTTTATAGAGGAGCCGAGTCGTGTAGCAGTGATCAGTAATGACTTAATTGAGGTAGAAGGCACACATAAGGAATATGGGGTGGGCCTTTATCAAATCAATATGAAGGATATGACGGTTAATCAATTGGATTTGCCGATTGCCAATATAGATCCAGGTACATATAATGTGCTGAAAAAATCAGCGTTTGGCTTGGTACTGGGTATGAAAGATGGGCACCCTGGGCTCTACCATCAAACCAACGATGGGGCGCTTAAGAAAATAAGTAGCAACTACCTTGCTGGTGATCATTCAGATTTAAAAATATCAAGCAGTGGAGATAAACTGATTTATTTGGTTCGTGAAAGCGAGCAAATGGCGACCTATAGTTTAAAAACCTTCAAAAGAAAAGTTGTGCCTGGCGTACTGCCAAGTGCTGTGTTAGATGATTTTGATAAAAGTGTTGTATTGTCTCCAGATGGAGGATACTTTATGATATTTGAAGGTATGGGTGCTTATACAGAACATAAAATTAACGTGTATGGTGCGGATTCAGGTCGCAAATATGCTGCAGAGATAGAAGGTACATTGCCGGTGTGGTCACCAACAGGAGAACGATTGGCTTTTGTATATGCAGGTCAATTGGAGAACAATCTACAACTTAAGAACACAAGAGTTGGATATATAAATTTCCCTGAGCGTCAAATTGTTTATTTTGACAAAATGGGAGAAGATCAAATGACAGCATCAGAACTCACTTGGAATAATGATGGCAGTAGTCTTTCGTATATTCGAATGAATTTAGGCGATAATTCTTCAGAACTTAGAAGTTATGGTGTTGAAGAGGAAGAACTATATAGTTTCTCAATACATAACTTAGAGGCTGAAGCAAATAAAATGCCAAGTGAAATTGTTGTAGACAGTAGGGCTGTTACATTGTACTGGGAGGGTGACAAACGCTTAAGTCAATACGACTTAGATGGTGTTCGACATATAAACAGAGAGCGTATCGATACAATCAAAGGCTTTGGACCTTATGAAAAACCTTTTATGGTTTCAGATGAAAATGTACTCTACTATCAAGATGATCAGATAAAAATCAATGGATTCGAGAACTTGGAAAGCTTGGAAACAGAAGGTATAGAGCGAGTTGGATACAATTCAGATTTTAGATGGATTGTAACAGGAATGCCTTCAGAGGATGGATACACATTAAATATTCTCTCTACAAGTGAGTTGTAACGATACAATTAGATCGCATTGTATCCCTCAAGTCGTTTACTCTAGGTACAATGGGTGCTATAATAAACCTAGAAAAATGACAAATGGAGGAGATTACTATGGATACTAAAAAAATTGTTCTTGCTGGCTTAATGGCAGCCTTAGCTACTGTTGGGACTATGGTTATACAAATACCTACAGGTGGTGGTTACGTTCACCTTGGTGATAGTATTGTTTATTTATGTGGTATGTTACTGGGACCAGTGCTTGGGGGGACAGCTGCAGCAATTGGATCTATGCTTGCTGATTTACTAAGTGGTTACGGACAATACGCTATTCCAACATTCTTAATCAAAGGTCTTGACGCAATGGTTGTAGGATTTATTTACATGAGCGTTATGAAGAATGGCACAACTACAATGAGCAAAGCAATTCGTTATATCGTTTCATTTATTCCAGGTGGCCTAATTATGGTATTTGGTTATGCACTTACAGAATACTTCTTCTATGGTGCTGGTGGTGTTCTAGGAACATTTGGACCAAACTTCATGCAGGCATTTGTAGGTGGTGCACTTGGTTTACCGTTACTACTTGCTTTAGACAAAGCAAATGTACAAAAACTTATTCAAGGTCACAATCACTAATAAGTGAATATATAAAATAAAAACGAGGCTGGAATCAGCCTCGTTTTTTTATTTACATCAATTACTTCATTTCTATGCCATCATCAGTAATGATGATCTTACCAGCTTTTAGAAGTTGTCCAATGGCTCTTTTGAATGCACGTTTGCTCATTCCGAATTCTTCTTTTATAAGTTCTGGGTCAGACTTATCATTAAATGGTAATCTACCCGCACTGTCACCAAGCTCTTCCCAAATTTTCGAAGAGTCTTCATCCATACGAATCTTTACGGTTTGTAGCTGACTTAAATCAAGTCTGCCGTCATCACGGATTCTTGCAATTCTCGCTTCGACAACATCACCCACTTGCACATTTTGAACAAGTGCATTTTTAAGGATCAATCCATCATATTTATTATCTACAATAGCAAAAGCACCCAATTTGTCACTAATACCATATACCAATGCATCAACGATGTCATTTTTAGTATAGGGTGGTTTGTGATTTAAGTGTTTTGAGAATTTCATAGTTGCACAAAGTCTATCTGACTTATCGATGTAGAGTGCTACCAGGCACTTACGACCTCTTTTAACCTCTTTGGTTTGTTCAGAGTACGGAAGTAATAAGTCTTTTGTCAGACCCCATTTAAGGAAGGCACCAATTTTAGTAACTTCAGCAACTTCAAGTTTCTTAACTTCACCCAGAAGTATATCTGGTGTAATTAGTGTTGCTGTGATTCTGTCTTCAGAGTCTTTATAAATAAAAACTTTAAGAGTAGAATCTGCTCTTATGTCTGATGGGACTTCTTTGTTAGGAAGCAGTACACTATCAGTATCGTCATTTCCGTTCGGGTCAATCAGGTATACACCAACCGGTGCAAAGTGAGAAACCTTAAGTTCTTGAATCTTACCAAGTTCAATCATTTCATTACCTCTATTCAGTTCGTTTTATATAGCGGCCAGTCGATCTGACCTTAATGACATTATACCAATATTGGCAGTCATTATAGCATCATAATATATTTTATCTATAAATACAATCTAAATTTGAATGAATTCTTATCTTGATTTTGCTATAATGGGTGAAATGGATTGGATCATTTAGGTAAAGCAGATAAAAAACAAACTTATGAAATGAGAGGGATAAAATGGCTAAATCAAAAAAGACCAACGCAGAAAGAATCCTGGATCAAAATAAGGTAGAATACACATCCATGTCTTATGATATTTCAGATGATTTGATTGATGGCATTTCTGTTGCTGACAAAATAGGCAAGTCACATGAGGTGGTGTTTAAAACCTTGGTGACACACGGAACAGGAAAAGAATATTATGTGTTTGTCATTCCAGTATCGGGGGAGTTGGATATGAAAAAAGCTGCAAGGGCATGTGGCGAAAAAAAGATAGAAATGATTGCGGTTAAAGATATTCAAAAGTTAACGGGATACATCCGTGGAGGCTGTTCACCGGTCGGAATGAAAAAAAATTATAAAACATACATAGATCAATCAATTGAAAGTAAGAGCGAAATTATTGTGAGTGCAGGAAAAAAAGGTGCTCAAATTGCGCTGGATCCAAAAGACCTTCAAAGTGTAATATCAGCAAAGTTTGCAGATGTTACAAGACAACTTTAACTAGAATAGATTTCCATTGGACTTCAAGCTTCGTGGTGATACAATATAAGATGTGGCTAGGAGGCTTAAATGAAAAATAGACTGATTTTCTTATTTGTAGTAATGATAATTATGAGTAACACCTTCGTGTTTGCTGACAACATTGTCAACCAAGATGAAGAACTCATATCTTATATAGAACATGCTGAAGTGTTGCTAGTAACAGAATTTCCACTGCCTGAAGAGGACTCTTATGGTGAAATGATACAAGAGGTTAAACTCAAGCTTACCAGTGGCCAATATAAGGACCAGGTATTTGATGTAGACAATGTCCTTTCGGGGCATCCAGGATTTGATATACCAGTCCAAGATGGCGACAAAGTAATAGTTCAAGTCGATGCCTATACTGAAGGGGATCTAGATGTTTTTATAACCGACTTTAATAGAGAGGGTTATTTGAGAGGGCTTGTGTTTCTATTTGTTGCCGTACTTTTGTTGGTTGGCAAATTAAAGGGACTTAAAACAGTAATGACCATCGGTATTACACTCTTTATGGTATGGAAAGTTATATTGCCTTCAATACTTGCAGGATTGAATCCTATACCAGTTATTATTATAAGTTGTATTGTCATAACTGTTGTTACGATCCTTCTGGTCTCTGGATTTAAGAAGAAGAGTATTGCTGCAATAATTGGAACCATTTCAGGTGTCCTTATTGCTGGTGGAATTGCGTATGTCATTGGTAAAAGTGTACGAATGACAGGTATGTCTACTGAAGAAGCAACCATGTTACTCTATATACCACAAGGCATAAGCTTTGATTTTAAATCACTTCTCTTCTCAGGGATATTACTTGGCGCTTTAGGAGCGGTAATGGATGTTGCCATGTCTATAGCTTCATCTATAGAGGAAGTGCATAAGGCAAATGGTTCCCTCTCAAGAGGCGCATTATTCTCTGCTGGAATGGAAGTGGGTAAAGATGTTATGGGTACAATGTCAAATACGTTGATATTGGCATACACAGGCAGTTCAATACCATTACTCTTGCTATTTATGGCATATGATACACCCATGATTCGAATGATGAATCTGGACATTATTTCTACTGAAATAGTTCGGTCCCTTGCGGGGAGTGTGGGTTTGATTCTGACAATACCATTCACAGCGGTGATAACGGTGTTGTTGTTAAAACCAGAGTCGATTGAAAATGTGAATCGCAGTAATGAAAAAGTAAATATAAACAAAAATATAAATAAAGAACGAATTATAGATGAGAACAATACATCTGCATAATATGAAAATAGTTTAATGAACCTTAGAATTGGCAAAAGTGATTTGCCTTTTCTAAGGTTTTTTTTTATGGAATAGAATAATTTAATGTGAAAATGTGGTAAAATATGGTAACTTAATTTTATGTATTTTATGTATTTTATGTACAAAGGGAGCATTATATGAGACGGCCATTAATAGAAATTTTCATATTGCTTGCACTGGGTATTCTAACGGCTGCATATTTAAATTCTCTAGGACTTATAATTGTAAGCGGGATTCTTATTGTTACAGCAGTACTTTCCATGAAGTTTTTTCATAATCCTGTACTTGTTTTTTCCATTGTATTCTCCATTGTAATAATACTTATTGGCTTTGCACTATATAGTTTTGAAGAGGTTAAGTTAGAGAAAAGTTTATTAGAAAAGAATTCTGTTAATAAGACTTTGTTAGAGAAGTCTTCAGTAACTGGCACAGTGACCTCACTTCAAAAATACAATGCAATCCTGTCGAACTCTGATTCAAAAAAAACGATGGGCTCAGACATAGCAATGGGCTCAAACAAAATATTAGTAAAATACAGATGGGGCCAAAGCAATGACTGGGCGCTCGGAGACCGCGTCACACTTTCTGGGACCATCAAAGCTTTTAAAGGAGCAAGGAATCCGGGTACTTTTTCTGAAAAGACATATTATGCATCAAAAAACATATACCAATATATTGAGTATTCAGAAGTCATCAAGATTGAAAGACAATACAGCAAAGTCACTTCAATAATTGGAAAAGTAAGAATGCGCATTATTCAAACCATTACAAGCGCTTTCAGTAAAGAAGATGCCCAACTATTGCTCGGCCTTATATTGGGGGACACCTCAGAGTTAGATAAAGAAGTAAAAAAAGCATTTCGTATGACAGGTATAGCCCACGTCTTGGCTGTGTCTGGTCTTCATTTTGGCATTCTCTACATGATGATGCAAACATGCTTCAAATACATTAAAATGCCAGTTCGACTGAGTCGCGTGTTAATAGGGACCATACTCATGGTATTTGTTCTTATATCAGGCGTGTCTTTTTCAGCACTGCGTGCCTGTTTTATGATCCTTATACATATGTTGTCTACAGTTTTAAGACGGAAATATGACCTCCTTAATACGCTTGGATTTGTAGCCCTGATTTCTGTATTGGTAAACCCAAATGTAATATGGAGTGTGGGCTTTCAATTATCATTTATTGCAGTCTTCTCAATTGGGGCCTTCGCTAGACTGAAAACCATCTATCAAATCAAAGCCTACGAATGGCTTGTTTTGCCGCTGTTCATTCAAGTGGCATTAACACCAATCATGATGTTTTCTTTCAACCGTGTCTATGTGTATAGTTTACTGTTCAATATTCCTGTTGCTGTCTTGCTACCTTTCACCTTCACTTTAGGCATTCTTTCCATAATAGCAGGTCGGCTGGGTTTTCTTCACAGTCTAATAGTCTTTGTTGAAGCATCTTTTTTAGAAACCCTCAGATCGCTTGCCATGCTCATTTACAAACTTCCATTTAACGAAGTTTTGGTTGGGTCTCCAAAAGCCGTTTACATCCTGATATTCTATCTGTTACTTGTTATTCCAACCTTACTGCCCAATGTGAGAACCTTTATAGCACACTTAATGGTTAGAAATAAGGATAGAGCGAAGACTGTTCTGTGCTGCCTAGTCATCTTGATCATGGTGTTCAATATTTCACCCACAGGTTCCAATAAAATTCAGTTGGATTTCTTAGATATTGGTCAGGGAGATGCCATACTTATTAAAGGGGAACACGGTGGCAGGATTCTTATAGATTCAGGGCCACCCCAATCAGGTCTTGAAGATATTTTGTTAAAACAAGGTGTAACACATTTAGAAGCCGTCTTTTTATCCCATCCAGATGCTGATCATTACAGTGGTTTTAAAGAAATCGCCAATCGCATCCGCATTGATCGATTTTATTATGGTGACAATTACGATAAACCTCAAGTTATCCATTCCTTTAAACAGATTCTAAAATCTACACACTTTATTAAACTTTCATCAGGTGATCAGTTAAGATGGGAAGGGATCCATATTGAAATCATACATCCACTGCAATCCGTGACAAGTGATTCTTCTAGAAATAATGCGCATAATATGTTGGATTCCAATAACATGTCTCTAACATTTTTACTTAACTACGACAAGCAGTCGGTCTTATTTACAGGGGATATAGAAAAAGAGGTTGAGTCTATGATCATCAATGAATTTTCTAGCAGAAACCTTAACATAGATATCCTAAAGGTTGCACATCATGGATCAAAAACCTCGACCACTGAAGCCTTTGTTCAGATGTTTGATCCTGAAATTGCAATAATACAAGTGGGTAAAAACAACTTTGGACACCCAGCAGACCAAACCTTAGAGCTTCTAGGAAATGAAAATATGGAAGTGTATAGGACAGATATAGGGGGATGTATACGGGTGAAATTAAAAAATGATAAAATTGATGTAAGCCCATGGCTGACAACCGCCTATTAAGAGTGGTACAATAAAGAGCGGAATAATTGGAGGTCAACATGTCATATACAGATTTTTTAAAAGAACTAGATAACGATGCACTTAAACCTGTGTACTTATTCCATGGTACAGAAATGTATTTAATGGATCATGCAATAGATAAACTAAAAGAGAAGCTGATAAACGAAGTGTATGCTGATTTTAACTGGACTGTGCTAGATGGGTCAACTTGTGAGTTTGACGAAGTCTTAGGCACCAGTGAAACCCTACCTTTCTTTGATGAAAAGAAGGTGGTACTTGTCAGAAACGCACCATTTTTTAATGCGACTAAAAATAGATTAGACACATCTTCAGAAGAGTCTTTGTTAAAGTATTTAAAAAGCCCTTCAGACACAACTGTCTTGGTATTCTTAGGAACGGCCAAGCCTGACAAAAGAAAAAAACTATATAAAAGTCTAGCAAAGTCAGGGAAAGCGGTAGAGTATGGTAAATTGGATGATAGAACATTTCCGAAGTGGATTCAAAAGCGTTTTATGGAGTCTGGTAAAACAATAGACCCGGGAACCATGCACTTTCTTGTGGAACAAACAGCTTACCTTGATTATGGATCTGAAAAAACACTTCATGATATTCAGAACATGCTTCATAAAGTGATAGGGTTTAGTGGTGAACGTGAAAAAATAACCATCACAGATATTGAAACGATGATTGATAAACCACTAGAAAAATCTATTTTCGATATGGTGGACTCCTTAGGAAGTAATAAGACCGATTCGGCATTTAGAATTAGTCATAAGCTGTTTTCTGAAGGGGAACCCCCAATAAAAATTATGGCAATGGTTACAAGACATTTTAGATTACTACTAAAGACTAAAATGTATATGGAAGAAGGGTACACGCCTTCTGCACTTTCGTCTAAGTTAAAATTGCCTGGCTTTGTCGTCAAAAAAAATGCGGCTCAAATCAGGACATTCAGTAGAAGAAAATTAAAGTTCATGCTTGATGCCTGTATGGAAACGGAGTTTGCCATGAAGACAGGACAGTCAGAGGGTAGACTGGCTATTGAAACACTTATGGTTAGATTGACTCAAGCACCTAAATAGAAAATACTATTATAAGAAAACTTATAAGAATAAATTAAAAATCCCGTATTCACTTAATTGCGAATACGGGATTGTTTGTTTTATTTTAACCTCATAAAAGGTATTGGCGATTGATTGCAAGTCATTCCAAAGGTGATTCCTTCCAAAAAAGACGGAAAGCGCACGTTGCATTCGTGCGCTTGATTATAAATCTGAATTCAAATTTATAATAAGGAAATTGGGGAATCGAATCTCCTTACCAATGGCTGATCTGATTGATCTGATCAGACGCCAGAAGAAGCTATCTCTTTTGCATGTTAATCATTAGAGGGTGATTATGCTAGAGTGCTAAGCTTCTTAGCTAGACGAGAAACCTTACGAGAAGCAGCATTCTTGTGAATGATGTTCTTTTCAGATGCTTGCATTGCTTGCTTCTGAACGTCGTTAAACTTTTCAGTTGCTAGAGCCTTGTCGCCTGCCTCGATTGCTTCAAAGAAACGCTTTTCAGCTGTCTTAAGAGCAGATCTACGAGATTTGTTAAGAGCAGTCTTCTTAGAGATTACTTTAATTCTCTTTTTTGCAGATTTAATATTAGCCACGTGTTTCACCTCACTTTCATTGACCTGTAGTATAAGTGCAAACCAGTAAAATACTGTTTTGCATGCTTTGATGTAGGTCATAGTCAACAAAAAGAATTATAACACTTATTAATCTCTAAAACAAGCAGAATATTAAGGTTTGCGTAAAAAAAATCATTTCGAAATTATCTGATTATTGCGTTCATTATAGTGTTGGTTTATTATTGTCTTTCGTGCATTCATTTTCTAAAATATATTCAGTCTATAGCCTAAGTTGTGATATAATGATTCGGAGTGCGTTTATCAAATGAATTTTATAGAAACTAAGCAGATATCAGAGGTGATTTTGTCTCTTATATCCTATTTATAGAGGAGGATGAGTATGTCGAATCGTCAAGATAAGATTCGTAACTTTAGTATCATCGCTCATATTGACCATGGTAAATCTACACTGGCTGACAGACTAATTGAAACAACAGGATTACTTACAGCTCGTGAAATGCAAGATCAGATTATGGATACAATGGATTTAGAGCGTGAACGAGGTATTACGATTAAACTAAATACCACAAGACTTATATACAAAGCAAGTGATGGGGAAGAATACACATTAAATCTAATTGACACACCGGGTCACGTAGATTTTACTTATGAAGTTTCTAGATCACTGGCTGCCTGTGAAGGTGCAGTACTTGTTGTAGATGCAACACAAGGTGTTGAAGCACAAACACTTGCCAACGTACATTTAGCTGACCAACAGGGACTTGAAATACTTCCAGTATTAAATAAGATCGATTTACCAAGTGCACGTCCAGATGAAATTAGAACTGAAATTGAAGACGTTATTGGCATTATTGCTGACCATGCGCCTGAGGTATCTGCTAAATCAGGACTTAATATTGAAGATGTACTTGAGCTTGTTGTTAAAGATGTTCCACACCCAACGGGTGACGAAACTAAACCATTAAAATGTCTAATTTTTGACTCTGTATACGATAGCTATAAAGGTATAGTTGCTTCTGTTCGTGTGTTTGATGGTAAAGTAAAAAAAGGTGACCAGATGATGATGATGTCTACAGGTGCAACTTTTGAAGTTGTAGAAGTAGGCGTTTATACTCCAGGCCCACTTGCACAGCCTTACTTAGCGGCTGGTGATGTTGGTTACATTACTGCATCAATCAAAGACGTAAAGCACTGTCAGGTTGGTGATACAATCACACTGAAAAACAATCCAACGCCTGAAGCACTACCTGGTTATAAGAAGGCAACACCAATGGTGTATTGTGGTCTTTACCCAGCAGAAGGTGAAAGTTATGATGCAATTCGTGACGCACTTGAAAAGCTACAGCTAAATGATGCTGCGCTTTCATTTGAACCAGAAACTTCTGTAGCACTTGGATTTGGTTTCCGTTGTGGTTTCTTGGGTCTGCTTCACCTTGAGATTATGCAAGAACGTCTTGAACGTGAGTTTGACCTTGATATTATTGCAACTGCACCTGGTGTAATTTACCGAGTGACTAAGACTGACGGTGAAGTGATCTTTGTTCAGAACCCGTCTAACTTACCTGAGCAAACTGCAATTGAAAAAATGGAAGAACCTATAGTAGATGCAACTATTTATATTCCAAGTGAATATGTAGGTAACGTTATGGAGCTCTGTCAACAGCGTCGTGGTAATATGAATCATATGGATTACCTTGATGAAAAACGTGTTGCACTGCACTATGAGCTACCCCTGAATGAAGTTATCTACGATTTCTTTGATGCACTTAAAACGAAAACAAGAGGATACGGATCTCTGGATTATGACTTCAACGGTTATGTTGAATCAGATCTGGTTAAACTGGATATTCTACTGAATAAAGAAAATATTGATGCATTCTCTATGATTGTTCATAAATCTAAAGCTGCATACCGTGGCCGCCAGATCTGTGACCGCCTTAAAGATGTAATTCCACGTCACCAGTTTGTTATTCCTATTCAGGCAGCAATTGGTAACAAGGTTATAGCACGTGAAACAATTAAGGCACTTCGTAAAGATGTACTTGCTAAATGTTATGGTGGCGATATTTCTCGAAAGAAGAAGCTACTTAACAAGCAAAAGGAAGGTAAGAAACGTATGCGTCAGATGGGTAATGTTGAAGTACCTCAACAAGCATTCCTTACGGTTCTTAAGTTCGACGAAGAAAAATAAAAACGTATATAATGCGTTAAACGATAAGGATTATTATACAAATTGTAAGGGGGCCGTAATTATGCCCCCTTATTTTTATTGCACAAAGAATCATCAATGGAAGATCTGATATAATGGGTGAGTAGAAAATGAATTACTGTGGGGAGGCGTTCTGCTGGTGAGTAAATATGAGTTTGAATCAACTAGATTAGGTTTTAGAAGATGGTGCAAGAACGAATGAAAAAAATTGGTTTAAGAAAAAATCAGAATTTTAGTCACCCTGCAATTGAGAAGACAAACCAACTCAGACCTCATGTTGCATATTCTATTAATAAGATAGATTTAGAAAGTTAGGTGCACTATGAATACACCGTCGAGTTTATATATACACATTCCATTTTGTGCACAAAAATGTGCTTATTGTGATTTTATATCCTTTGCAGCGGATCAAAACTTCAGAAAAAAATATATGAATGCCTTATGTAAAGAACTAGAAATGGTAGGATCACAACATAATAGACCCAGCCTAAAAACAATTTTTGTTGGGGGTGGAACACCAAGTCTGCTGTCGGTTGAAGAAATAGAACAACTTGGACATGCCATTCATGGTAATTTTGATCTTAAAGAAATTATAGAATTTTCAATAGAGGCAAACCCTGGAACACTAGTAGATGAAGCACTATTCAAATGGCGTGAAATTGGTGTTAACCGAGTTTCAATGGGTGTACAAAGTATGAATGACCAACTGCTTATAAAATTGGGTAGAATTCATACATCTAAAGTGGTGATGGATTCCTTTAATAAGTTAAGAGCTTGCGGTTTTGATAATATTAATCTAGACATCATGTTTGGACTGCCGAGTCAAACCTACGAAGATATGATGCAAACGGTGGATCAAGTCATTAAACTGGGACCTGAACACTTTTCTGCATATAGTTTGAAAGTAGAAGAAGGCACACCATTTGATAAAATGGTGGAAAAAGAATTACTTGTACTTCCTACAGAAGAGGAAGACAGAAAAATGTACCACGGGTTAATTAGCAAGCTAAAGTCTGTTGGGTATGAACAGTATGAAATATCCAATTTTTCTAAACGTGGTAAAATGTGTCAGCACAATTTGGTCTACTGGAGAGGTGAGTCATACTTTGCTACCGGTATGGCAGCACACGGTTATGTGAATAGTGTTCGCGTAGGCAACCATTCCAGTTGGGATAAATACAGTGAATCAATTCAAGCTGGAAAACTACCGGTAGAATCTGAAGAAACAATTGACCTAAGTGAAGCGGCTTTTGAGTTCATAATGTTAGGGCTTAGACTCAATCAGGGTGTTGATCTTAATTTATATCAAGAGCGCTTTACTTCAGACTTACTTATAGAATTTGCAGATGTTATCAAGGAGCAAATAGAACAGAAAACAATTATAGTGCGTGATGGTTTCATGAAGCTCACAGAATACGGCAGAGATATCGCAAACCATGTAATTTCAGAGTTTATAAAAGATTAGTACTTGTGACTAAATAAAACCAACCCCTGATGCATTAGAATTTCATCTAAAGCGTCAGGAGTTGGTTTGAATTAAATATTGTCGATCTTTGCAGCAAGGATAAAGTCATTTTTACTTAATCCTTTGATTTTATGTGTTGTTAAGCTAATCACAACAAGGCCCCAGCCCAACTGAATGTCTGGGTGGTGTCCTTCTTCTTCTGCAATCTTGCCTACTTGATTAACAAATTCTAAGGCTGTCTTAAAGTTTTTGAATTTGAATGATTTTTCGATTTTAACTTCATCAACAACTTTCCAACCTTTTTCAATTTGCTTTGAATATTCGCTTATTGCATCTTGTTCCATAGGTGGTGTATCTATCGAACAAGCAAAACATCTCTGATTAAACAAATTGGGATCTTTCACAATTGTTCCTCCTCAAGTATATAGTCTAATGTAATCATCATCATATTATTGAGTGGTGAGATTACTATTTGGAATGATAATGAATATCAACTGTATTAGATATATACCTGATTTTGCTAAAATCAATCATTAATAACCGTAGTTGCCATCAATGAAGATAACTTTGATACGGTCTTTCTCCATGGACTTACTGATTGTCACAAAGGCATTACAGACTCTATCGGGGCTATTACAGTCAGTACAGTAACCAAGTTTTGCGCAAGGTGTATTCCTGTTGAGCCTATTTACATTTGCTGGTGCAGCAATACGTCTATTGCGTTGAATTGCTTGGTGGTGGTCTTGTACAATTTTATTGGTTCCTGTTATAACAATAACTTGATCAGGGCCATAAATCATTGCAGCAACACGGTTACCACGCCCGTCTACATTGTAAAGTTCACCAGCTTCTGTAATTGCATTGGTGCTTGTAAGGTATGTATTTGCACTAAAAGCGTCCCTGTACATTTGTTTTATATCTTCTGGGGACAATCCCTCTGCATATCGATCAAGTAGGTTATAGTCCTGATTACGAAGCCAATCAAGGGTATCTGTTTCGAAAAGTGTCATTGTACCACCAAATGAAACGGTTTCTTTGCTGTTCATTAATTCCGCTAAAAGTGTATGTAATTCATTATGGTTTTTAACATGATAAGCACCCATATTGTTCTTTCTTACGTTTTCCATTGTTCTTTCAAGCTGTAGGGCATTTAACCATTTCATATTATTGTCCATCATTATCCTCCTTAAATAGTATGTAATTACACTAATTATACTATATTTGGCTTAGTAACTATAGATTGAATAACAATGATTGTGAATGCGTCTTGCTATTGTGAGTAGCTATTGAATATAATGAACGGGTGAGAAAAGATTTAGTTGGAGAGGAAAAAATATGGCTATTGAAAATAGATTTGTTTTAGAAAATAAAATAGATATTGAATCTAGAATAGATATTGAATATAGAAACAGAAAAACACTCGAGATCCAGATAAAACCCAATGGAAGGGTTCGAATATTATCCCCTAAAAATGCATCCAAGGAATGGATTGAGAAAGTCATAGATCAAAAAAGAAGCTGGATTATAGATGCTTTAAAACGAATTGAGAATAATGAAGTGACAGCCCCAAAACTTATAAGTGGTGAGCGGGTACTGGCATTTGGAAATGAAGTTGAGCTTAGTATTGGTGAGAAACACAGTTTAATTGGCATGACTCAACATTCTGAAATTCAGAATAAGAAAATTCAAATGGGGGCAGCACCAGTAGAATTAGTTGAGGAATACTTAATCGTGAATACTTTTGACAAACTTAGTAGGGATAAAACACATGTTAAAGGTTTGTTAATCGATTGGTATCAGAAACAGACCTATCAGCTTGTGGAGAATTATGTAAAAAAGTGGTCAGAAGTTTTAAAGGTATATCCAAAGCTTGTCCGCATAAAAGATCAAAAGAAGAGGTGGGGGTCTTGTAGTTCAAAAGGAAACCTTAATTTTAACTGGCGACTTTCTATGGCACCACAGAATGTACTGGAATATGTTGTGGTTCATGAACTCTGTCATTTTCATCATATGAACCACTCAAAAGCCTTTTGGGACCTTGTAGAATCACAATTGCCAAACTACAAAGAGGATAAAGAGTGGTTAAAGGAAAATGGAGCCAAGCTTTTTTGGCTGGACGACAAGTAAACACTTAATTTAATCAATTTAACTTAATTCAATTTCAAAATTCGTCGACAATGTAGACAACTAGACCAGTGTATGGATAATACACTGGTTTTTTATTATGGGCATTTGACAAAAACTACAATAGGCGTATACTGTAATTGGCATATGCCAATTTAGTTTTGATTATATGATAACTGGTGTAAAGGAGACTTGAAAACTATTATGAAAAATGAAAGTAAAATTCAAGAGAAAACTATAATTCAAGGAAAACCAATAATTCCAAAAGAATCGACGAATGAGAAAAGTAATTTGAAAAATGTTATTGCTGTTATGAGTGGAAAAGGTGGTGTTGGGAAATCATCGGTTACATCACTTATTGCGGTTACGCTTAGAAATGCAGGTTTTTCGGTCGGAATACTGGATGCAGATATAACTGGTCCCAGTATTCCTAAGGTGTTTGGAATAAATAAGATGAGGGCAACAGGCACAGAAACGGGTGTTAATCCAGTGCTTACTTCGTCGGGCATAAAGGTTATGTCTGTAAATCTTATTATTGAAGATGAAACGGCACCAGTCGTTTGGAGAGGACCTGTAATCTCTAATTCAGTAAAACAGTTCTACAGTGAGGTAAATTGGGGTGACCTTGACTACTTGCTGATCGATTTACCACCAGGTACAGGTGATGTACCTCTAACAATTATGCAGTCGTTCGAACTAGATGGTGCAATTGTAGTGACATCTCCTCAAGATTTGGTTGGCCTCATTGTCAAAAAATCTATCAATATGATCGGTATGCTCGATATTCCTATATTAGGCATTGTAGAAAATATGAGTTATTTTGAATGTGGTGATTGTAAGTCAAAGATTCATATCTTTGGTGAGAGTAAATTGCCGAAAATTGCTGGCGAAATGAATCTAAATGTTATAGCGGAGGTTCCAATAGACCCAGAATTTACAAAACTATGTGATGAAGGCAAAGTAGAGTTGTACAGTAAGTTGAATTACACATTTAATGAATACTTTTCTAATCGTGTTCTAGATACAATAGGAGCTTTAAATTAACATAAAAAAATGAGTCTTAGATTTTCTCAGACTCATTTTTTTTCTCATTTTCATTTATTCTGCAACAGTTTTTACAAGTACCATGATCTTTACTATTACTTCTGCCTTTACGTAAGCACTGCCCCTTACAAACATCGTCTTCAATCTGCGATTCGATAACAAGTCTTTTACCATGAACAAGTGCATCGGTAACTTTACGTTTGGCTTCTTTATAAATGTTTTGAAAAGTTGACCGACCAATCTCCATTTGTTTTGCACATGCGATTTGATCTAAATTTTCAAGTTCCATCAAACGAAGGCTTTCAACTTCTTCAAGTTTAATGACTATAATCTCTTCATTGTAACATTCACCTTTGGGTCCAAATTCTTTGACACACGGTCTAAACCCAATTCTTCTTTTTTTCATAGGTCTTGGAATAGTGGCTCACCTCATCTAAGCAATACTAATTTTGCCAACATACTATAAACACTGTCCTAGTATAGCATACTGCTTAATGTTTATCTTGTCTGAGCACCATAACAGGGATGTCTGCATGGTGAACAACCCGGTCGGTAACACTCCCTAATAAAAATCTTTTAGCAGCCCCAAGGCCATGTGTACAAATGAGAATGAGGTCCACATTTTCTTGGTGTGCAACATCCAGTATGGCACTTGCAGGCTCACCAGTTAAATAGGTTATTTTCATATGGGTGTCTGGGACATCGAGCTGTTCACTGGCTTCTTTTAATATACGTGCGGATCGTTCAGCACCGTCTAACTGTATGCTTAAGCCAGGTGATGGATAATTAACATAGTTCTGAATGACTGATGTATCATCTACGTGTACGAGTATGAGTATGGAATTATATCTATTATGAAAATCTTGAGCAACACTATAAATCTTACTGCAAGTATCCGAACCGTCTACTGGAACTAGAATTTTATCAAACATAAATACCCCTCCTATATTGGAGTTATACCCTAGATTGCATCAATCTTTTCACTAATTATTTTGTTGGTAAAAAATATCAAGTTAAAACTTGATATTTACTCTGGTTGGAAAATAGTATCAAGTTCATGGAGGTATCGACTGAAATATCAGAAAAATTTTGGCATCATACTTGCAATATATTATATGTAAGAACATACCAAGGGGGGCGTCATGACAACATTTATATTGGGAATCGTAGTAGGTAGCGGATTGGCTTTAGGCATCGTTAAGGTCTTAGATATCCGCAAAACAAATACAGAATTCAGCAAAACAAGCAGCAAAAGTGTGCATGGTGGGGAAAAAGTATCAAGAAGTATTAAAAAGAAAGTTGTTTTGGATTTACAAAATGACCTAAAACTTAAGCTGGGTCAAATTCGTTGGATTTCTAAAGAAAATATGAGTATTTTTGACGAAATGAGCTCCAAACTTGAAGAAGTGCTAAAAAACGGTGAGGATAATGTTGCGTCGATTGAGGAAACAAATGCAGCCATCAATGAAATGACTGATCTTAGTGAGCAGCTTAATCAATATACAATTCAGTTAAACGAGGAATCAAAATCATGGGTTCAACAGTTTGAACTCAATAAATCCTCAGTACAATCTATATCAGAGTTTATGAGGCAGGCAAAATCAAATAATGATCTGGCCAACAACAAAAATGAGGATCTACAGACTTCCAGTGAACAGGTAAAAAATATCTTAGGGTATATTAGGGACATTTCAAGTCAAACCAATCTGTTGGCCCTAAATGCATCTATAGAAGCAGCGCGGGCAGGTGAAGCAGGGAGAGGATTTGGCGTTGTTGCAGGAGAACTTAAAAAACTTTCAGATCAAACGGAAGGTGCGTTAAACGATATTGAAGAAATGATCAAGTTGTTTAATGATAAGATTGCAGATTTAAACGTATGCCTTGTTGATGCATCGGGTCAGTTTGAGCAAGTTGACGATGAGATCCAAAGATCGGATACGGCCTTTGCACAAATGCAATCGTCGTATACTACTATTGATTCAACGATTAATGAAATTTCAACATTATCAGATGCTCAAAAGAGAATTTCTGATGAGATCAATCAAGCTGTTGACTCTATTTCAGAGTCGGTAATGAAAACCCATGAACATACACTAGAAACAATGAAGTCTACAAAACAAATGAAAAATAAGAATAATGATGTGGAGTCTGCTTATGATGACCTGAACAAGGTAAATAAAAACTTTGACAGGGAAGTACAGATTATTAAAGACTCAGATGATGTTTATGTAGGCATTAATCCATTTACATCCCCAGATCGAATTCATGAATTATATACACCTATATTGGAAACTGTATTTTCTAACATGGGTAAGAATGTTAGGATTATTATTCCGGAGTCCTACGATGCTGTATACCAGTTGTTGAATGACGGGGCTATAGACTGTGCATGGTTGTCGCCACTTGCATATATATCAGCTAAAAAGAATTGCAATATCGAACCCGTAGCATCACCAGAGGTCAATGGATCAGCCAACTATCATGGCCTTATCATCAGTAAAGAAAAAAAGAGTTTAAGCAGTTTAAAGGGAAGTCGATTCGCATTTGTAGATGAGAAAAGTGCATCTGGATATTTATATGCTAAAGCCTTCCTCGAAGATGAAAACATGTTACATCTATTAAAAGAAACAAGTTTCTTAGGCAGTCATGATAAAGTCATTGAAGCGGTTGCCAATGGCGATGTGGATGCAGGTGCAACCTATAATGAAGCCTTAGACAGCTTTAATGGCATGGAAACGCTACATACCCTCCATAAAACAAGGGCAATTCCGAAAGATGCATTTGTAGTTAATCTTAACAAGTCAGACGTTCATGTAAATGAAGTAAGAAACGCACTTGTAAGTTATAACAGTTCCAATCTAGCAAAAATCACAGGATTTGCAGAAGTAAAAGATGATGAATATGACGTTGTAAGGGTGTTAGATTCAAAATCAGTTTAATCTTGATCCTGTTTAATATTTTAGGTAAAACTTCTTCGTTTAAATAAGTGGAGAAGTTTTTTTATATGTAGACGTTAAAATTTATTTAATGTTTCAATACCTTTACAATTCGCTTTTCTGTATTGACCTAATAGACTAAGACAGCTATTATTATTTTGGAACACGAAATAATACATAATTTTATATTAGAAAAGCTTGAGGGGGAAAAGACATGGACATAAAGAAAATTAAACGATTCACTAAGTACTATAGACCTCATAAGAAGCTATTCACATTAGATTTACTATGTGCATTTGCATTATCAGGACTTGATCTGATTCTACCTGTACTGTCAAAATTTATGGTGAATGACGTCATTGTAGCAAAAGATTTAGATAAAGCACTTTACATTGGTGTTGCACTTGTTGGAGTATATATATTACAAGCGGGCTTCGGATATTTTGTGAATTACTGGGGACACGTCATGGGTTCCCGTATTGAGTATGATCTTCGAAAAGATATATTTGCACATATTCAAACCCTGCCGCATTCATTTTTTGATAAGAACCAGACAGGACAAATCATGTCTAGAATTGTAAACGACCTGGAAAGACTTTCTGAGTTTGCACATCATGGACCTGAGGATTTGTTTATATCAATAGTTATGTTCACAGGAGCCATGGGGATCATGTTAAACTACCAATGGCGTCTAGCGCTGGTTGTAATGATTTTTGTACCCATTATGGTGATCTTTGCTGTCCGAAAAAGGTTGGGAATGTCTTCTGCTTTTGCTGAACTTAGAAAACGTATCGCAGATATTAATGGCAATCTTGAAAACAGTTTAGCTGGAATTAGAGTGGTTAAAGCCTTTGCAAATGAACACTTTGAAAAAGAGAAATTTGATGAAGGAAATTCAAGTTATAGAGACAGCATGAAAGGTGCATTTAAGGCAATTGCTGATTTTGTAACAGGAATTAACTTTATGATTGGTTTACTGAATACGACAGTCCTAACCTATGGTGGCTGGCTTGTTATTAAAGACATAATGGATATTGGCTCCTTACTGGCCTTCCTCTTACTTGTTAACTTCTTTATGAATCCAATTAGAAGACTGGTTACCTTTGTAGAGGAGTTTCAGCGGAGTATGACTGGTTTTGACAGGTTCCTAGAGATTATGGACACAAAATCAGATATTGAAGATGATGTTAATGCTATAGATCTAAAGAGTGTAACAGGAAACATTGTTTTCGATGACGTTACTTTTAAATATGAAAATGATGATACCAAAGTGCTTCATAATATGACCCTAGATATTAAGCCTGGACAAACCCTTGCCCTTGTTGGTCCATCTGGTGGTGGAAAAACGACACTCAGTCATCTGCTACCACGGTTTTATGATGTATCTGAAGGCTCTATAACCATTGATGGCCATGATATCAGAAATATCAAGATGTCCAATTTAAGAAAGCATATTGGGATCGTGCAGCAACAAGTATTCTTGTTCACAGGTACAATTAGAGATAACATTGCTTATGGTCGTATTGGTGCGTCCGACGAAGATATCATTGAAGCTGCTAAGAAGGCAAGAATACACGAGTTTATACTTACACTGCCTGAAGGCTATGATTCACCTGTTGGTGAAAAGGGTGTAATGTTGTCTGGTGGACAAAAACAACGGATTTCAATTGCCCGCGTTTTCCTTAAGAATCCGTCTATTCTTATTTTAGATGAAGCAACGTCAGCACTGGATAACGAAACAGAAATTCAGATTCAGGCTGCTTTAGACGAACTGGCAAAAGAGAGGACAACCATAGTTATTGCCCATCGTTTGTCAACAATACGAGGTGCTGACGAGATTGTTGTCTTAACAGATCAAGGTATTGAAGAGAGAGGATCACACGAAGTCCTTCTTAAAGAAGATAATTTGTATGCTAAACTCTACAATGCTCAGTTCAAAGGTTTTATGCCTGACGAGTTAAAGGTTCATCAAACCGTTTAAGTAAAAAAATGAAAAGATAAGTTAATAAATAAATCCTAAAGACAAGTGTTTGTACCAGACAAGTCTTTAGGCTTTTATTTTGATTTGATCAAGGCTTACCGCCAAATATCAAAGAGGAGTTCAAAGATGGTTTGGTTGAGCGCATAGGCCTTATCCGCGTTTTTTATCTTAAGCTGGTGTAATAAACTTGTCCAAAGTCGGAGGAGTGTATGGTATGCAGAATCTCTCTCCACGAGGACCACTGCTATATCACGAAGTGTATCACTACATGAGTTCATAAACATAATATAAAATGGATTGATTGCAGATTGTGCGAATTTTTTATAAAGGGTAACGAAGGCGTCAATTTTATCGTTTTTATCATTAGATTGCATTGCATCAGCAAGCGTATCTTTGGGTAAGATGAGCGTTGCGTTATAATCATTTTTTACAATGTCAGCAATAATCAGGTCACATTGCCCTTTTAAAAGGTTTAGGACTGAATCTCTTAAATGATGATTAATATCTCTGCCATAACACCCAATTAAACTGTTCACAACACTGAGGTTTCCACTTAAATTGTAGTCCAGAACTTTGGCGCCTTGCCTTGGAACAATTTCGATAAAGCCCTTTTCTTCTAGACGAATAAGGACATTGTGAATCACTGGACGACTAACTGCCATTTGTGTGGCAAGGAGTCGTTCAGCAGGAAGATATTCACCAACTTTTATTTGACCTGTAATGATACGCGCTTCAAGTTCCTTAGTTAAATTATGTTCAATTCCAAGCTTTGATTTTGACATATGATCCCTCCTGGTCTGACCACAATATACCTACCCGATTATTATAAAAAGACGCATTCATTAGTGAAATTGGGTATAGATATTATGAGGTGAGACTATTGAAAGAGATTATTTTAATAATAAATGATAATGCAGATGATAATAATTTGATTAAGAGGGGACTAGGACATGCCTGGAACCTGGAGTTCGTGGAAAGTACAACTGAGGCTCTTAAATTGATTAATAAACGTGAAATTCAATTGATTATGTTAAGAGTTGTTATAGGTGGAAGTTCAGCCTTTGATTTTATCGTTAAACTCCTTGAGTTTGAAAACACATCAGAGATTCCACTTGTCTTTATTACAAAGATGGAAGAACGGGATGAAATGCATCAAGCTATGAAAATTGGTGGCTCTGATTATTTATTTAAGCCGCTGGATATGCAAGAAATCCAAATGACCATTCGTAATCAAATGAGATTAAAAACCAATGGAAACCGTAATTAAATGTGAATAAATTCATAAAAGTATGTATTATGATGCAAAAAGGATATGGGTGTATATATGTAGGTATTTGTTTGAACAATATAAAAATGTGACTTCTATGATAATTTGAAGAACAGACAACTGTTTAATGAAATGGCTACAAGAGTTTAAGTGCAATGCTTAGGGTGGAAATGCTAACATAGTGTACACACGTGCAATATATTAATAAAAAGTAATGATTTTAAAATTAATTTTGATAAAACTGTTGACACATGATTCTGAATGGTCTAAGATAGTATCAAATCTTGAATAAACATTCGAAAGGCAATGACGAGAAGAGTAACATTGAACGAAGGCATGAGCGAGCTAGTGAAGGTGAGAGTCTAGCGCTGAAGGACAATGTGAAGAACATCTCTGAGCTTCCAACCGAAATTGAAGAAAGTTCTCATTAGACTGGAATCAAGAGTAGACTTGGACGGACCCAAACCGTTATTCATTGGTAGGTATCGAGACGTAACAACAACCTTGTCTCCGTACTGATAAGAGGGCTTAACAGCCAAACCGGGTGGCACCGCGGAAGAGTATATAAACCTTTCGTCCCAGAGTAGATAGTCATATAACTATCTACCCTGAGACGAAAGGTTTTTTTATTTTGCCTTGATAATTTTCCTTGAATCCGGCGTTGCATCTAATGTTAGATCAGGTCACGTACCCAGGTACGCTCCCAGCTCAAAAATGAGCTGCGCCTTGGCTCAAGAAAAATTCTCTTCGGCAAATTGCCTTGATAATTTTTCCCGACTCATCGTTGGATGCTCATTTCACTCCGGTCACGTACCTTAAGTACGCTTCCTCCTTGAAATAATCATCCGCCTTGATTCAGAAAAAATTCTCTACGGCAAACATGGTTGGATAAATTTTATTCCGAAATAGCCAAAAAGAACCTTTGCCGATCTCAATCGAATGTGCGATCAAGTAAATTAGACAACTAAGTGTATTGAGGAGGCAGTTATGAAAAAGTTATTTGTTGCAGACCTAAAAGAGAAGAAGGGTGAAAGCGTTGTAATTAAGGGCTGGATCCATAAAATAAGAAAAATGAAGGGATTTGCATTTGTAATCCTAAGAGACAAATCAGGTGTTGTACAGCTGGTGATCGACGAAGGTGAAATGTTAGATGCAATTGCTCATGAAGCCACTGTAGAGGTTAAAGGTGTTGTTGGTGAAAACGGCAAAGCGCCAATGGGTATTGAGGTTGTTGTAGAGTCCCTTAAGGTACTAGGTAAGGCACACTACGATCTACTTCCATTTTCAATCAACGGTCGCGACATCGACACAACGCTTGAAAAGCAACTAGACTACAGACACTTATCTCTAAGACGTGCAGATAGAAGAGCTATCTTCACAGTACAAGCTGAAATCGTTGAAGGTTTCAGACAATACCTAAGACAAGCAGAATTTGCTGAGATCCATACACCAAAGATCATTGCCAGTGAAACAGAAGGTGGCTCGGAAGTCTTCACAGTAGACTATTTTGGTAAAAGAACCTTCCTGGCTCAAAGCCCTCAGTTCTACAAACAAATGATGGTAGGCGCAGGTTTTGAAAGAGTATTCGAAATTGGTCATGCCTATAGAGCAGAGCTTCACAGTACTTGGCGTCACCTTAACGAATATGTAAGTCTAGACGTTGAAATGGGTTTCATCGATGATGAGTTTGACCTAATGGAACTAGAAGAAGATCTACTAAAATTTATTATTGCACACCTTGAAAAAGCATGTGCACCAGAGCTCGACCTATTAAAGGTTGATCTACCTAAAATAGATAAGATTCCAAGAATGCCTTTAGAAAGCGCTAGAGACTTACTCCTCGAAGAGTTTGGACATCCATCACCAAAAGGCAACATTGATGCAGAAGGTGAAAAAATTCTTGCGAAATACATTAAAGAAGAACATGACTCAGAGTTTGTATTCCTAACCAAGTACCCAGCTGCAAAACGTCCAGCATATACAATGCCAGATGAAAAGCATGACGGAATGACAAAGAGTTTTGACCTTATCTTTAGAGGTCTTGAGATTACAACAGGTGGACAGCGAATTCACGATTACGAAATGCTTGTTAAGAGCTTTGAAGATGCAGGTATTGATCCAAAAGGCGTAGATTTCTACATTGAAAGTTTCCGTTACGGAATGCCGCCACACGGTGGATTTGCAATAGGTCTTGAAAGAATCACAATGATGATCCTGGGACTAGATAACATCCGTCACGCAACAATCTTACCTAGAGACCTAAACAGAGTAACGCCATAAGGAGGCTATCATGGAATTTACTAGAGAAACAGTTGAACATATTGCAAAACTATCAAAACTAGAATTTGAAGAAGAAAAATACGATGCTTTCCAAAAGGAATTCGTTAAAATAATGGAGCATTTTGAAAATCTTTCAGATGTAAAACTGGAAGACGTAGATATAAATGATATTGAAGGTAAAAAGTCGGTTCTACGTTCAGATGATGTTCATATATTTGAAGACAGAGAAGCACTGACACGTAATGTGAAATCAATGAAAGATGGTTATATAGAGATTCCAAAGGTCGTGGATTAGATACCAGTTAAGGAGGGCATCATGGAACTTAAAGGATTAAGAATAAAAGAGATGCAGTCTGGACTAGAAGAAGGTAAATTCACATCTGTGGAACTTCTTGAGGCTGTATATAAAAGAATAGATGAAGCAGATGGTGAGATCGGTGCATTTTTATCTTTAGCAAAAGAGACAGCAATTGAATCTGCTAAAGCTTCTGACGATAGAAGAGCAAAGGGTGAAACACTTGGAAAACTGGATGGTATTCCAGTAGCGATCAAGGACAATATTTGCCTTAAGGGTTCAACGGCTACCTGTGGTTCAAAAATGTTAGAAGATTTCTACCCACCTTACGATGCAACAGTTGTTAAGAAGCTTAGAAAAGCGGGTGCTGTTATAGTCGGTAAAACGAACATGGATGAGTTTGCAATGGGTTCTTCTACGGAAAACTCTTATTATAAGAAGACAAAAAACCCATGGGATACAACAAAAGTACCGGGTGGCTCTTCAGGTGGAGCAGCAGCTTCAGTTGCTGCTGGCATGGTTCCAGTCAGTTTTGGGTCAGACACGGGCGGCTCAATCAGACAACCTGCAGCTTTCTGTGGTGCAGTAGGTCTTAAGCCTAGCTATGGTCGTGTTTCAAGATACGGTCTCATCGCATACGGGTCATCACTGGATCAAATCGGCCCAATTGCACCCACGGTCGAGGAAACAGCATTAGCCTTTGAAGCAGTTGCTGGAATGGATAGATACGATGCAACAAGCGTTCATTCATCACTTCAAGATGATTTTATGGACTACATTAAGTCTGGTGCTTCAGATCTTAAAGTTGCAGTACCAAAAGAGTATCTGGGTGAAGGTCTAGACACTGAAATCAAAGATTCAATACTAGAGTCAATTGAAACCCTTAAAGGACTTGGTATTACTGTTGATTACGTAAGCCTACCTTTAGAAGAAGCTGCACTTTCTGCATACTATGTCGTTGCCAGTGCAGAAGCCAGTTCAAACCTTGCACGTTTTGATGGTGTACGTTATGGCTATAGAACAGATGACTTTGAAACAATTGATGATTTAATGATCAAGTCAAGATCAGAAGGTTTTGGAGAAGAAGTTAAACGAAGAATAATGATTGGTACGTACGCTCTTTCAAGCGGATACTACGATGCTTACTATAAAAAGGCTATGCAGTATAGAAAATCAATGGAAGCTGCTTTTGATAAGTTGTTTGAAAAGTATGATGCAGTTCTTAGTCCTGCATCTCCAGTTCTTCCATTTGGCATAGGTGAAAAGTCAGATGATCCATTAGCTATGTACCTTGCAGATATCTACACTGTAAATATTAACATGGCTGGTCTTCCAGCAGTGGCTATGCCGTGTGGTATCAGTCAATCTGGTTTGCCTATTGGTTTACAGCTTATTGGACGTAAGTTAGAAGAAGCAACAATCTTGAAGATTGCTTATGATCTTGAAGGTGCACTACAATTACCTAAAACAGCTTTAGAAAAGGAGGGGGCATAATGAGTTACGAAGCAGTCATTGGTCTTGAAATTCACGTCGAACTAGACACAGCATCTAAAATATTCTGCGGTTGCCCAACAACTTTTGGGGCTGCTCCAAATACAAATGTTTGCCCAATCTGTATGGGTATGCCAGGGACTTTACCAGTATTAAATGAAGAGGTTGTTAAGCTTGCGATTAAAGCGGGCGTAGCAATTGATTGTGATATCAGCATGACAAATAAAACTGATAGAAAAAACTACTTCTATCCGGATCTACCTAAGGCTTATCAGATTTCACAGTTTGACATGCCAATTTGCGAAAAGGGTCATGTAAAGTTTGATCTTGATGGTGTTGAAAAGACTGTGGGTATTACAAGAATTCATATTGAAGAAGATCCAGGGAAAATGATTCATACAGATGATGGCGTTTCTTTGGTCGATTATAACAGATCTGGTGTTGCTTTAATCGAGATTGTAACAGATCCTGATATTAGAAGTGCTGAAGAAGCTCTTGCATTCCTAAAAACACTTAAATCTATTCTTCAATACTCTGAAATCTCAGATTGTAAAATGGAACAAGGCTCACTACGTTGTGACGCCAACATTTCTATCCGTGATTTTGGACAAGATATTCTAAACACTAAAGTAGAGATAAAAAACTTAAACTCATTTAAAGAAGTTGGTAAAGCACTTCAAAAGGAATATAAAAGACAGTCTGATTTACACAGATTTGATGAAGCACATAAAATAAAACAAGAAACACGTAAGTGGGATGCTGCAAAGGGTAGAACCTTAACAATGCGAACGAAAGAAGATGCGCACGACTACAGATTTTTCCCTGAACCAGATCTACCACCAATTATTTTAGAAAAAGCTCAAGTTGAAGCGGCACATCATACACTTCCAGAGCTCCCTGATGCTAAGCGCGTTAGATTCCATGATGCTTATGAACTAACGTCTCAGGAGGTTGAAGTTCTGATTGCAGAAAAGTTTATTGCAGACTATTTTGAACAAGTGGTTGAGTACGGTGCGTCACCTAAAAAGGCTGCAAACTGGGTTATTGTAGAAGGTCTTAGACTTCTTAAAACAGTTGAGGGTGAAGAAATTCCAGTTAAACCAGGACACCTTGCTAAGCTAATCGAACTTGTAGAAGAAGGTACTGTAAGTGTTACAGCGGCAAAGGAAGTCTTTGAAGCGCTTGTAAAACATGATGAAGATCCACTAGATCTAATAGAGAAAATGGGTTTACGTCAGAACAACAGTGCTGATGCACTTGTTGAGATTGTTGAAGGTGTTCTAGCTCAGCAGTCTAAAGCCGTTGAAGATTACCATGGTGGTCGTCAGGAGTCGGTTGGTTTCCTAATGGGTCAGGTCATGAAAGCAACAAAAGGTCAGGCCAACCCAAGAATGGCAAAAGAATTGCTGTTAAAGTGTTTGAGTCAAACAGCACCAGAAGCATAGTTTATGATGTTAGCATATATGGACGTTCTACCGTATGTGCATAACTCGTATATATACTCAAATTTCAATCTATTAGTAAAACGCCTCTCAACATGACATTGAGGGGCGTTTTGCTGTCTTCAAAACCATGGGGTATCCTCCATGGTTTAAGTAATGTTCCGGCCATTATTATAAAATAAGCCGTTGACATGGGGTTTCCTCCACTTGATAGACTTTTATTAAAAGAAGGAGGAACTTATGAAAAACATGATTTTATTTTGTATGGGACGTCTTGTTTCAATGTTAGGAACTTTTATGTTTCAATTTGCTGCAGGACTTTATGTATTAAAAATTACAGGTTCAGGTATGCAGTTTGCACTCACACTTATATTAGGGGTATTACCTAAAGTAATATTGTCACCTCTGGCTGGTATTGTTGCTGATCGAATTAGCAGAAAGACAATTGTTGTTGTGACAGACCTTATTAGTGGTGGATTTATTTTGGGGATAGTTGCTTTGTTCATGAATCAGTCTATTACGGTTCCGGCTATTTATATAACGATGGTTGTTCTCACTATTTGTAGTACTTTTTTTGATATTGCAATTGAGGCAGCAAAACCAGATATTGTTGAAGCAGACCAATTGGAACGCCTAAATGCAATCAGTCATGGAATCGTTTCTTTGACTCAGATCTGTGGCCCTATACTGGGTGGTGTTGTGTATAGTTTGGTTGATTTTAAGCTGTTCATGATGTTTAACGGAATTTCATTTATATTATCTGGCATTTCTGAAATGTTTATAACATTTAATAAGCATATTCAAGCTGAACCCTATTCAGGTTCTATTAGAAAGGAATTCAGTGGGGTCATTTTATACTTAAGAACAAATGCACTTATTCTTGTACTGATGGTGTTTTCTTTAAGTATCAACTTCTGTTTGACCTTCTCCTTATCTGTTCCAATACCATATTTTCTAAACAATATTCTAAAGCTGAGTCCAGAACTCATAGGGATTGTTAGTGCAGGTTTTCCTGTAGGGTATGTTATTGGGGCTCTACTCATTTCTATTCGACCAGTACTGGACAGGGAAAAGAGTATGAAATATAGCCTAGTTGGCTTGTGGCTGAGTATGTTGGGTTTAACCCTTTCTGTATGGATCATACCAAGAAGTCTGGCTATTTATATGGGGATTTCAATCATGGTATTTGAAATCATTTTGGGTTTGTCAATTGCATACCTAGATATCCCGCTGATTACATTTATGCAAAAGAGTATTCCAAGCAACATTATTGGGAAAGTTTTTAGTCTTTCGGTCATGGCATCAAGAGTAGCAATGCCAGTAGCCATGATATTTGCAGGTCAATTGTTAGATAAGACTGATCCCAAGTGGTTGTTCTTAGTGGGGACATCAATCGCTTTTTTAAGTATAATTCAATTATTAAGCTCAAAACACACAAAAGATTATTATGAACCTGAGTTAAAAAGTGTTGTGGTCAACTAATCTTAAAAACCTATAAAAATCAAAGTGTACTAAAATGGTATATATTAAGCTAAACCTGTATTTTACTTTAATTAAGCAATGTATACTAAAAAGATCCTTTATTATTGTAACAATTACATTTCTGGTATGGATTCATGATAAAAACTGTGCTACAATAAATTTGCAAGGAGCTAGTTAAACAAATAACAAACGATCAAATGGTCACTTGCATCGTATTCAAATGACCTAACTTATATCAGAAAAGACGATTTTACAATACTCGAGGATCTAACAGGGAGGCATTACTTATGAAAGTAGCAGTTGTAGGTTGTACACACGCAGGGACGGCAGCAATTTCAAACATAGCAGGATTATATCCAGAAGCAGAAATTACGGTTTATGAAAGAAACGATAATATCTCATTCTTATCATGTGGTATTGCATTATATGTAGCAGGTGTTGTTAAGGATCCAAAAGGTCTGTTTTATAGCTCGCCAGAGCAATTGGCTGAAAAAGGTGTGACAACAAAAATGAGACACGACGTGTTAGACATTAATGTTGAAATGCAGACAATCAAGGTAAAAAACTTAGACACGAATGAAGAACTTACAGATACGTATGACAAGCTTATTGTTACTACGGGTTCATGGCCAATACAACCCAAAATTGAAGGTTATGAACTGGACAATATTCTTTTATCTAAGAACTGGGATCACTCAAACATAATCATTGAAAAAGCAAAAGATGCACAAAATATTGTAGTTGTTGGTGCTGGATACATTGGTGTTGAGCTGGTTGAGGCATTTGAAGAACATGGTAAGAATGTAACTTTAGTGGATGCTCAAGATAGAATTCTTAGCAAATATTTAGATTCCGAATTCACTAATTTAGCAGAAAACACAATGAAGGAAAAGGGAATCAAACTTGCATTAGGTGAATGTGTAGAAAAGTTTGAAGGCGATAATGGTAAGGTAACAAAGGTCTATACGACAAATGGAGTCCATGAAGCCGACCTGGTTATTATGTGTATTGGTTTCAGACCGAATACAGACCTTGTAAAAGGTCAAATCGAAATGATGGACAATGGTGCAATCATTGTTGACGAATACATGAGAACAAGCAATGAAAATGTATTTGCTGCAGGTGACAGTTGTGCAATCCGATACAACCCAACTGGAAAACCAGGTTATATTCCACTGGCTACAAACGCTGTAAGAATGGGTACATTAGTGGCTAAGAACCTACAAGGTCCTAAGGTTAAATACATGGGTACACAAGGTACTTCGGGTATTAAGATTTATGACCATAATATTGCTTCTACTGGTCTAACTGAACAAAGTGCAAAAGACCAAGGCATAAAATTTAAAACTGTAACAGTGACTGATAACCACAGACCAGAGTTCATGCCGACTTTTGATGAAGTTCAACTCAAACTGGTATTTGATGAAGACACACGTAAAGTACTCGGTGGTCAAATACATTCATTAGCAGATATGACGCAAACAATTAATACACTTTCAGTAGTGATTCAGAATGAAATGACAGTTGAAGAATTGGCATTTGTCGATTTCTTCTTCCAGCCACATTACAATAAGCCTTGGAATCTTTTAAACATGGCAGGATTAAACGCATAGTGAACTGGTTTAGTGTATAATAAAGAAGTCCACTATTTAATAAATAATGCTAAATGTAAATTAGCAAGTTAATAAAAACAGACTAAAATGGACACGCTTAATTGCCTGTCCATTTTTTTATCCTTTAAATTATGAAAGAGTACTGAGGTAATGTAATTATGAACTGAGCTTGGAAAACAGAAAGGAGCGCATAACTTTCAAAAGTGGTTATGCAATAAATAGTATGAAAAAAATAATGATTGTTGGTGGAAGCAGCGGGCTAGGGCTAGAACTGGCAAAGGTATACGGAAAAAACGGATTCCAAATAATTTTAGTTGGAAGGTCAGGTAACAAACTTGAACAAGCTGTTAATATGTTGAATCTACTTGAAGTGTCTGCGGTTAGGATTTATAGTTCAGATGTTACGTCACTTGAAAATGTTAAAAGCCTTGCTGACCGCATTATAGCGGACCATGGTACAATTGACAGATTGATCAATTGTGCAGGCATTGGTCATTTTGGACCGATAGAAGAGCTTACAGATGGACAGGTAAATGAAATGATGTCTGTTAACTTTTTTGGGACGTTCTATATGACACAGGTCTTTAAGCCATTCATTAACGAACGTGTGATTAATATAATTTCTACAGCTGGATTACGTGGAAAGAAGAATGAGTCTGCATACTGTGCATCAAAGTTTGCTGTAAGAGGATTAACTGAGAGTCTTCAAGTCGAATGGAAAGATGACAAAGTAGATGTGACAGGTGTTTATATGGGTGGAATGAATACACCTTTCTGGGACCATAATAACTTTGTTGCAGATAAATCTAGATTGAAGGATCCTTCAGATGTTGCTAAAACAATTTTTGAACAAGAAGATGGACGTGCCTCAATCGTAATAGAAAAATAATGGGCAAAATAGAAATATGAATTTAGGAGATTATAAAATGGCGTCTATTAAACATGTCCTTTTTAAACTCCCCAAACTATTTATAGGTTTTATCTTGGCTTCAATTGGAATCGCTTTAATGGTTGAAGCAGGTATAGGTATGAGCCCATGGGGAACGTTGCAAGCAGGACTTGAAGGTGTAACAGACATTTCATATGGTAAAGTAACGCAGCTTGTTGGTTTGAGTATCATTGTTTCGACCATGTTTATGAAAGTTTACCCAGGGGTTGGAACCGTATTAAATATTGCTTTTATTGGTTTCTTTATTGATACAATTAGAGGCTTAGAAGTTATACCTCTTGTCACATCTTTTCCAGAACAGTTGCTCATGTGTCTGGTTGGAATGGTAATATTCTCTTTTGGGATCTACTATTACCTTAGCTGTGGCCTGGGTGCAGGTCCAAGAGATGGGCTTATGATCGCGCTTATTAAAATTACCGGGAAAACACCAACTGTTATCAAACCAATGATTGAGTTAACAGTCTTAGGTGTGGGTGTAATTATAGGGGGTCCACTGGGCGTGGGAACTGTAGTTATAGCCTTGTTCGGTGGAAAAATACTGGACATGGTTTTCGGCTTCTACAAATTTGATCCCAAAACGATCAAACAACAGAATTTAGCAGAGTTTGTTGTCGCTATAAAAGAAAATTAAATTTAGTGAATTGATAAAAGGGAATTCTGAGTAAACGAAGAATAGATACTAGATGGTCGGAATTACAGGAGGCAATATTATGGTTAAAGTGGAACTTGTTAGAGCATTTAGCATGGAAGAAAAAGGCGGTAATCCAGCGGGGGTTGTGATGGATGCAGAGTCTCTTTCAGAGCAAAAAATGCAAGAAACAGCTGAGGCTGTGGGGTATTCTGAAACTGCTTTTGTACAAACGTCTAACCTAGCAGATTATAAAGTGCGTTTTTTCACACCCAATGCAGAAGTTGACTTATGTGGACATGCTACAATAGCCACGTTCTCGAGCATGCTGGCAAATAATCTAATTAAGCCAGGTCAGATTACTCAGGAAACGAAAGCAGGAATCTTAAAGCTTAAATTGAAAGAAGACAAAAGTGTTGTCATGGAACAGGCAAAACCAGAATTTTTTGAAAAACCAAATGAAGAAGAAATTTTAAGAAGTTTAGGTTTAAGTTTGGACGCACGTCATGAATCTTTGAACATGCAAATTGTTTCAACAGGACTACGTGACGTATTCGTTCCGTTAAAATCAAGAGCATATTTAGCTGGAATAAAGCCTGATTATGCAAGGATTAAAGAGATCAGCAAAAAACTAGATGTAACGGGATATCATGTATTTGTTTTAGATGCTCCAGAAGGTTATACAGCTGCATGTAGAAATTTTGCACCCCTATTCGACATTCCTGAGGAATCAGCTACAGGAACTTCAACAGGCGCATTGGCATCGTATTTGTTTAAACACAAAGCAGTGGTTGAAAAACAGATGAAGTTTATTCAAGGTGTAGAGATGGGCAGTCCATCAGAGATCTTTGCAGAACTTATAATTAAAGAGGATCAAATTGAGCAGGTATGGGTAGGTGGAAAAGCACACCTTACAGGTTCTAAAGAAGTATAAAGTTGAATAAAGTTGAATAAAGTGTGTTATTACAATAAAAGCGATCATCTACATTCAAAAGATGATCGCTTATTTAATGCATACTATTTGACTAATCCGGTCCATTTAGGCAGCTTCCTTATCTGACTTCGAACTGTTTACTGATACAAGGGTATTTGGAATGTAAGTTTTTAAATCATAGAGGTGGTAATCAATTGAGAGTTCATCAACGATGAGTTTTGCATAGGTCGGAACAACGCTGTTCATCATGTCAGAAGCCTTGTCGATGTTGGCTGAAAAGAACACACCTAGACCCTCTTTTAGAGACGTTGATGATTCAGTTAAGACACAATCATAGGCCTCTGTCACATTATGTAAGATAAATACACCTTGTTCATTAACCGTGAGCTGACCAAGAATATTGTTCGAGTTACCAAATAAAGATCCCTCAATTTTAAAACCATTGTCTAAAAGCAGATATGCATTCATTGAAATCTTCCTCCTAATGTTTATACAAAGTTATGAATAAATATTCTTATTGAGTGAGATTATATCAGGTGATGTATAAATAATCAATAGAAATTATAAAATTAATAAAATAAAGATTGAACTGTAGTGAATCTCCAAGATTTGCTATACTAGATTTAAATGAGAAACTGCATACACAATGCATCGAGGAGGCCATACATGAAGTTTATTAACTATAGCTATGAAGGTACTAAACATTTAGGTGTCATGATTGATGAAAACAATATTGTTGAGCTTAAATGTATTACGGAACGCGTTCAGATTGAAACACCTAGATCAATGAATCAACTCGTGGATAGTTTCGATGACAAGACTGTATCTAAGATCAAAGAAGTACTGGATTCTGAGGTGCTTAAAGACACATATATTTCTCTTACAGAGGTCCAAGTTTTAGCACCTATTGAAAACCCAAAAAGAAATATTTTTTGTTTGGGTAAAAACTATATGGACCATGCCAAAGAAACAAAGGGTTTACCTGGTGGAAGCGATGACATACCACAATTTCCAATTTACTTCGCAAAGGTTGCAAGTCCAGCCATTGGACCAGGTGGTGTAATTGTTGATTATCCTGAATATACCAATAAAGTGGATTATGAAGTTGAACTGGCACTGGTTATTGGTAAAGATGGAATTGATATTTCGAAAAATGACGCAGAAGACCATATTTTTGGTTATACAATTGTAAACGATATTTCTGCAAGGAATATTCAAAGAAAACATGGACAGTGGTTTAAGGGGAAAAGCTTGGATACCTATTGTCCGATGGGACCCGTCCTTGTCCATAAATCAGCCCTGCCTTTTCCAATAGAGTTAGACATTCAGTGCTCAATCAATGATGAACTTAGACAGAATTCAAATACACGACAACTGATCTTTGATATTCCAGAAATCATCCATGATTTATCCAAAGGTATGTATCTTAGAAAAGGGGATATTATAATAACGGGTACACCAGCTGGGGTCGGACTTGGATTTAAACCATTTAAGTTCTTAAAGGCCGGCGATAAAATCAAATGCTGGATTGAAGGCATTGGAACACTTGAAAACACATATGGACATGAATAGGTGAAGAAATGCGAATTGGCGAGTTTTCAAAAAAAAATGAAATAAATGCTGAAACGATTAGGTATTATATGGAGTTGGGATTGATAGTCCCATTAAAAATTGGCAGCTATTATCAGTTTGGATCGAATGCACAAGAGGACCTGGAACGTATATTGGCCTTTAAAAACATGGGATTCACTTTGTCTGAAATCAAAAAAATCTTTCATTTTCATGCACTTTCAAGAATGCATAGTTCTGAGGAAAAAGAGTACTACACTCAGTTTTTCAAAAGCAACTTAGAAAAGATTCAAGAAGAACTTAGAAGACTAAAAAATGCTGAAATGCTCGTTTCGTCCACACTGGACAACATCATAATTGAAGATGATGTTATACAGTCTGTTATCGGTGTACCCCTGAGAATATTACATCTCTTATCCTGTCCTAAGTGTCATGGAGACCTGATGTTAAAACAAGGGCAAGTGGTAGAAAACAAAATTGTTGAAGGAGATTTGTCTTGTTCGTGTGGAGAAGTTTACAAAATAAAAGAGGGAATTTTAGTCATTGATGCGACCCACATTGAGATTGAGTATTACTCAGAATCCAATTTAAGGGTTGAGTATTATACCTCAACCTCAGAGGAGTATATTGATAAAATATACATTTCTTCAAGGTGGTTAATTAATGTTATGTTAGAGAGTGGTTTCACGGATAAAAGTGAACCTTTTATTCTTGAGCCTGGCATTGGTACAGCTTATGCGCTAACCCAGTGTTTGCATGCAATCCCTGATAATTCAGTCTATTTTGCAGTTGATAACAATATGGTGCGATTAGAAGAAACCAAAAAATACATGGAAAGAAGTAAAATGAACTTTGATCTGGTTCTTGTAGGCTCAGACTTTCTGAACATTCCATTAAAGAAAAAAACAGTAGATGTGTTGATGGATATGAGCGGTTCTTCGAATAGGGCATTTGATAATGATGTATTTTTACTGGATGACATAGAAGCGCTTTTTAAAGAGGACCTAGAAATCTTCGGAATGTATTTGCTCGCTGAAGGCATTCATGAAGACAAAATACCATCAGAGTTTCACCATCTCTTTACAAAAAAAGTTATTAAAAAGAAACTAATGAATTTAGATATAGATGTAACTACAGAGCTTGAAACAGGAAAAATTACAACTGGTGGCCCCTATGAAAGTTATATAGATTTTGTAGATTCGTCCTGGTCCTATTGCTGTCACGGCAAAAGAAAAAAGTAGAGCAGTTCTAGGAGGAACCATTGAATACCCATAAGACCAAGGCATTTAAAATGTCATACACAATTTCGTCAGTACTGGTATTGATTACATCGATTTCTGCAGTATTAATTTTAGACTTACCGATATATATGGGATTACTATCTACCTTGTTATATATGACGGCTCTGTCCATATTTAGAGGTTATAAATTTGGCATTGTTTTAGGCATGATTCTCAATAAAATGCGGGCAGTTGATTATGTTGCTGGCATGATGCTTATGATTGGTGGGCTTGTTGCAATATGGATGCAAATTGGCACCATTCCATCACTAATATATTATGGTTTCACTTATTTGGCTGAGTATAATCTTGTTTTAGCAGCCTACCTTGTTTGTACTGTAATGTCTCTGATGATCGGTTCAGCCATTGGGACTCTGAGTACCATTGGTGTTGTATTCTTAGCAATTGGACAGGGAATAGGCATTCCATCAGGTTTAATGGTTGGTGCAATTGCGTCAGGGGCTTATATTGGTGACCGAATGTCACCCCTGGCAAGTGGTGGAAACCTTGCTACAGCTGCAACGGGTTCAACTTTAAATGAGGTTCTAAAAACAGTCTATAAGTTTAACGTGATCCCAATCGGCATGATTGCATTTGTCTACTACATCATTGGCAATCAATACGAGATCGATGGTGCAGGAGTGGAAACACTTCAAACAGTAACCCGTGCTATTTCTATGAACTACGAGCTGGGCGCCTTAATTATATTGCCCCTTATCGCTTTGCTCATTTCTATATTGATCCTTAGACTTGGAATAATTAAATCTCTAGGAATCGCTACGGTCTTAAGTATGTTCATTGCATTTTTTACACAAGGCTATGGCATAAGTGAAATAGGGTTAAACTATCTGAATGGCTATGTTTCTGAAGTACCTGACTTAACTTCACTGGTAAGAGGTGGGGGTATTCATTCAATGTGGTCTGTTGTACTTGCCATTCTGTTTTCAGCTGGTATCAATGGTATTTTAGAGGGCACTGACATGATTCACCCACTCCTGGATCGTTTGATAGGAGAGGCAAAAGACCAAGGGAACTTGGTCAGAAAAACAGTATACACATGTGTTGTTGTAACGGTTCTCACATGTAATCAAAGTCTTACCGCACTCCTTACAGGGAGTTACTTTACACGAAAGTATGATGACATGGGTCTTAAAAGCACGGATCTGGCTAGAATCATACTTGACTCAGGAATCGTTATTGTTGCACTGATCCCTTGGAATGTGAACGCAATATTTTTTAGTTCTATAACAGGTGTCAGCACATTAGAGTACGCACCTTTCGCATACTATTTGTGGCTGGTTCCCATTTTAACCTATACAGGAACATTCTTTATGCGTAAAAAATCACACACTAAAACAAGGTAATTCGTAACATTTAGATTTGATATTTACAAAATCGGGTATAAGCCAGTAAGTATATTGGAGGTGAAAACATGAAGCTGAAAAGTGGTATGGAAGCGCCAGAATTAACTTTAACTGATTATACAAACACACCATTTGTGTTGAGTAAGCTTCGCGGGACACGGGTCATGCTGTCTTTTTATAGGTATGCAGGTTGTCCATTTTGCCAATTAAGGTATGCTGAACTGGTAGATCGATTTGGTAGCCGTGATGACATCAAACTTGTTGCAGTTTTCCAGTCTCCCAATGATTCAATAAAGGAACATGCAGCAGGAATCGATTCTCCTGTTATAGTCATTGGTGACCCTGGACAGCGGTATTACAAAGTCTATGGTGTGGATTTTGGATTTAGGGCATGGGTCTTGGGCATTACGAGTGCCTATAGGTTTATGAAAAGCTTGAAAAGTGGCAATAAGTGGGGAAAGAAAGAAGGGCAGTCAGATAGAATACCTGCAGATTTCCTGATTGATAAAGAAGGTATTTTAAGGCATGTATATTATGGGAAACACATGGATGACCATATGCCAGTCGAATGGATAGAGAACTTCTTAAAAATATAGATAGATGCAAAAAATAAAGCTTACAATGTCGACTGTTAAAGGACTTTGTAAGCTTTTATTATTTCGATTTAAGTTTTCAATAATGCCTATTCAAAGGTAATGAGTTCCCGGTCCATAAAGAGCCATGGACTTAGGTTGGTTTTATAGTGTGACATTGTCCAGTGTAAATGGGGTCCTGTTGAAAAACCTGTTGTGCCAACAGTCCCAATGAGTTGTCCTTTTTCCACAGAGTCACCGGCCATAACACTGCGGCTGTCCATATGGAAATAGATACTGAAAATACCATAACCATGATCAATAACAATGGTTTCACCCGTTAGAATTAAAGACCTGGATAATTTAACATAACCACTATTTGGAGCCACAATCTCAGTGCCGGTAGGTGCTGCAATGTCTATTCCTGAATGTCTATAAGACGTTAAAGAACCATTAACATAACGCATTTCACCAAACTCAGTACTAATACGACCTTCAACGGGCTGAATAAAGGTGCCATCCCATAACTTTTCATCTATGGACGCATCACGCATGGGTGTAAAATACTTGGCGTATTCTTCATAAGCTGCATCGTTTCGTGTGCTACTGGCAACATTTTTGTCGATTGTGAGGTATTGTTTATTAAACTCTTTGGATTGAATTGTAACAGGGTATTTGCTTGTTATTGCGGTTGAATCTTTACCTGATACTTTTAGTGTAACAGTATAATTGCCTGGCTTTACCCAGTAGTTCATGGCAATAAATCCGAAGTAGCGGTCTCCTGCTTTTCGAAGTTTGAAGTCTTTAGAAAGGGTTTGAGTAACCTCAGGGGTCTGGTCTTCGTTTACGTTTAAGATTTCTACAACGATGACGTCGCCAGCAGTTGCAATTGATTTATCCATAACAAGCTCAGGCTTAAGATCCATCTCACCATAGAATGAAGAAACAGAACGTCCATAAGGTGCAGAGTCACTTGTTTTGTTCCACTGGCTTACAATATCGTATCTAAGAACACCATCGTGTTTGATGGGTTCTAAACCATTATCATCAATTTCTTCTTGATGAATGAGCAACTGACCTTCATAAACCTTAAGTGTTAAAATGCCTGGTTGACGTTCGCTAAAAAGCTCGATCCTATGTTCAGGATTTAGAGGAAGTTTGTTGTTGCTCATATCCAGTGTCACCAGAGATGTCTTTTCCATGGGGGTACCATCTGCAAGGGTATAGGCCCAAGTTGAATCTGTTATCTTTGTTGGAATAGTAATGGTGCTGTAAGTAAGTGCAACTTTAGGCGCACTGCTTTCATATAAACTATAAAAACCTTCCATACTAACAAGATTTCTAAAGGTGATGTCTGCAACCGTATAATAGCTTTCTAAAAGCAGGTCGTAGATCTGTATTTTCTCTTTTTCTAGTGAGATATGAAGTTCATAAGTACTGTGCTCACCTTTATCCGTTATAATATCTAGGGTGTATTTCGGTGTATTTTGTGTAAAATCTACATCTTCATTAATAGGTGTTTTACTATCAAATATGTCGATGATTTGTCCTAGTTTTTCTTGGTCTTCGTTATAGTAGGAGTGCTCAGGCGTTGATGCGTCACCATTATATATATTTATTTGAAGAACATCTTTAGGATTGATACTTTGTCCTTGATACCAAACGAATGCACCCAGTGCAGCTGAAAGCATGCACACGATAATAATTAATTTTTTCATGTCGTCCCCCTTTGTTGTGATAACAGTATATCATTTCAAGCCTGGTCGAATAAGAACAGAACGATTAAGATTTGGTATTAATTGATAATACGATTTAAGTATACAAAAATGGTGTATAATAGTAAAAGTACATGAGAGGAGAATTTATGAATAGTCGAAAAGTGAGCAGTCGTTTGAGTGTTGTTGTAATAATCATGATGTTAGTTTTTCTAACACATCCTTCTTTCGCTTTAAAATCAGACACTACAAAAGGGCTTCAAGTGATTGAGACAAAACCTGTGGCAGACGTAACCATGCTTGATGCAACAGAAGGGCGTATACTTTTTTACGATTTTGTAGGCAATTATGGCTACTTGGATTACAACGGCGAAGTTGCTATTCCAGCTAGGTATAGTTTTGCCAATTTATTTTCATCTGGTGTTGCGCTTGTGAATACGGATAAAGGGCAAGCCTATATTGATAAAAATGGAGAAATTCAGTTCTACATATCTGATATTATAAATCAATTCGATAAGGAAACAGAATATCCTGAGGTTTATGGATTCTATAATGGTTATGCCCGTGTAAATACCGTTGAAAGTACGGGTTATATTAACACCAAAGGGAAGTTTGTTATTCCCATGAACACCTATAGCAATGGGTATGATTTTGGAGAGGGTCTAACACAGGTTTTTGACGAAGATGGCTCAAGCTATTTTATTAATGTAAAAGGTGAAAAACTCTTTGATGCCAACCCAGATCTGAGTTATGAAAAGTTTAAAGATGGATTTTCAGTTGTGTACAACTATGACAATGGACAATATGGTTATGTGAATACCTCTGGGGAATTGATTGTGTCAACTAGCCTTGATGCTGCCTTGGACTTTGTTGGTCAACATGCTCTTTACCAAGAACTTGGTAAATACGGTGTCTTAAATAGTTCTGGTAAGTTTGTCTTGCATCCTACGTACCAAAGGGCTGAAATGACCAATGATGGTTTTATACTAGGTTTTGATGGTGTGTTTACAACCATTCTGAATCAAGATCTAAAACCTGTATATATGACAGCCGGTGACCTAACAATGGACTACTTTGACAATGTTTTCATTGAGAGAAATGGCAATAAATTTGAGTTTAAAGATTTCTCGGGCCAAAAGCTTGGACAGTTTGATGATTACCAACACCTGGGTGATTACATGTTTGATTCAGGATCAAACCAACTCATTAGCTCAAAACATATTGAACAAAGTTTTCCTGAAAACAACGAACTCAAGATTCATAATAAATACGCTTATAAATTCCTGAATAACAAGGGAGAAGTCGTCATTGACCTATCTGAATATGAGCGTGTTCGCCCTTTTAGTGGGGGACGTGCAGTTGTTGAAAAAGATGGAAAGTTTGGTTACATTGACACCACAGGAAAGATTGTAATCCCACTGAAGTATACTTTGGCTGAAGATTTCAACTCAGGTGAAGCTTACGTGCAAATTGGAGAAAAGACATCGTTTATTGATCCTGATGGCAAGGTACTCGAATCAGAAATTGATTATATTGATGTGAATCCAGATTCTGAATTTTACGTAATATCAGCTGAAAGTGATGACACAAGTGGGTTTTACAGTAAAGTGGGAGTCGCTAAACGTTCAACCAATCAAATTGTTCTTGAACCAACATACTCAAGTATAACCCATGCTGGAAGTGGCATATTCGAAATTAGAGACACGGACTATAAGTATGGTATTTACAATGCCAATACAGGACAGATCATAGAACCACAATATGAATACATGACCATTTATCCAGAAGAAAATCGCGTTTTGGTTGAAACAGCTGATTTTAAGAAAGGGATTCTCGATATATCCGGCAAAGTAATACTGGAACCGGTTTATAGTTACATCGGTTTAAACTATGATGGTCTTTATGAACTTGAAAAAGAAACTGGAGCAGGTATTGCAACCAGAGACGGTCAGATTGTATTAGATGCAGTTTATCAAAATATTGACGTTGATGATTTTATAGAAGGAAGCCTAGGGAATGTGATTATGTTCTCTACTGAAAAAGATGATCAACTACGAACAATTGCTTATGACAAATCAAAGAAGACCATTCTATTTGATAATATTAAGGGGTATGTTTCAGCACTAGCCAAGGATTACTTTGTTGTGACAGACCGTGAAGGTAGCGTCAGTGTTGTTAACTTTGATGGAAAAGTGACCTTCAAAACCACTGATACCTTTGTTGAGCGTCAAGGGGATTATCTTCATTTTGAGAAGACAAACGGGATAGACTATTTGGCTACTAGCGATGGAACACTTTATCTGGAAAACAATGCATTCACCAATATATATTTGCCTGTTGAAGATAAGTACATTATATTCTATAAAGATAGTGGATACGGCATCGTTCATATTAATGGAGAGGTCACAAGCTCTGAATTATTTAACAGTGTGAGTTACATTGACTCAGGCATCATGTCCACATATCATAAAGGCGTGTTTAGTTATGTTCATGTAAATGGTAAACACATTATTGACCAAGGTGCTTATGACTATCTTTACAGGTTTACAGATGGCCTTGGGCTGGTCATAAAAATAATCGAATAAAAATAAGCTAATTAAAATGAGCTATTAACTGATAATCTGGTCAGATTGTTGTTGCCCTTTAAGGTTAACAGTGGTCTGACTGTTTTTTTTGTGTCATAATAGATGGGGTAATAAATATGATTCTAAGGGGAAACACATGCAATATGCATTGATAAAAGTATTGGTAGTTATGGCACTGATCTCATCACAACATACAGCGGTTTTAGGTCCGGAAGAACCAGAACCTGAAATGATCGATCCAGCGCAAGTCTGGGTGGACCAGATAATTGAAGAATTGACCTTGCCAGAAAAAATTGGACAACTTATTATTACTGGGATTGATAAAAAGATTCTAAGTGATGAAGAAGAGTTAATGATTAATAGCAAACAAGTTGGAGGGGTAATTTTCTTGGGTCACAATGTGAAAAATAGTGACCAACTCCTTGAGTTAAGAAAAAGTATCCCCAATACAAGGGTGCCTTTATTTTTTGCTATAGATCAGGAGGGGGGACGAGTCCAACGTTTACCGCTGGACAAATCAGACTTCCCAAGCGCTTCTAAAATTGGTTTAGATCCTGAAGGCGCAAGAGGACATGGAGAAAAAATTGGTCATGCTCTAGTTAAGTACGGCATGAACTTAAACTTTGCTCCAGTGCTCGATATTTATAGCAACCCTTATAACAAAGTGATTGGCAACCGTGCGTTTGGGTCATCGCCAGAGATTGTCTCATCTGTTGGACTGGATATTATGCAAGGCATTCAAAGTCAAAAGGTAATTGCTGCAGTTAAACATTTTCCGGGCCATGGAGACACAATTGTGGATTCGCATGTGGGTTTACCAGTGGTAGAACATGATCTTGAAAGACTGTTGAATTTTGAATGGATTCCATTTAAGAATGCCATAGACAATGGTGCAGATATGGTTATGACGGCACATATACTGCTCCCTGAACTGGATTCAGAGCGACCTGCTACACTGTCTAAAACCATTATTACAGACCATCTACGTGGGAATCTGGGTTTTAATGGCGTGGTTATTACCGATGACTTGGTTATGGGTGCAATTTCAAAGAAATACCCTTATGAGTTTGCTGTCTTAGCGGCTGTTCAAGCGGGGGTAGATATACTCCTGATCTCTAATAATGATTATGTGGATGAAATTCAACATGCATTATATAGGGCAGTTCAAAATGGTGAACTGAGTGAAGAACGACTGGATGCATCACTTCAACGTATTCTACATCTCAAGTACAAATACTTGTATATAGAGAACTAGATTTATATAAGCAATGAAAAATAAAAGAGTTGAAATTGTGTGGTTAACAATTTCAACTCTTTGTTATTTATATAATACAAGTGCCTGTAACTCTTTAGAATCCACCGAATTTTTCAATGAGATCACCCACGCGGATCATATCTTCTTCTGCAATTTCTGGAATGTCAATTTGATCAATTTCATTGAACTTGCTGAATCTGTATTCCAGATCATAGGTCATGTGCATAAGGGCGCTATCCATGTCATCCATAGGCACTTTCATATCAAATGAGATCCACATTGCTTTTGGAATGTTAAGTGGTGACAGACCAAGTGTTGCTGTAAACGTTAAGTTTTCAAGCATACCATTAAGCTCGTTATTGAGTGATGCTCTGGTTTCACTTTCTGGCTTCTTAACGTCTGTAGCCAATTGTTTGAGTTCCTCGATGCCAGATGCAAAATTTTCTGGTAGTTGTGCTTGGTTTGATTCAAACACGGATTGGATCAAGGCTTGTCCTTTTTCATTTTCAAGAAGAATAAGGACTATATCAGCGTACATGTTAATAATCATTTCACCATCATAATTGATTTCGATAGCATGTAAGTTATGTTGGATACCATCATCATTCAATATAATTGGATCACCATACTTTACGTTTTCTTCAGTAAAGTAAGTAGACATGTTTTGGACCATTTCTTTTTGAATTTCTGGTATGATTACGGCTAGGTCTTCCATAAACGTTTCCGGAAGTGTAAAGTCGAATGCTTGTTCTAAGTCTTCAAGGGTAATAAGTATATAATCTCCGATGATAGGGTATTTAACAATGAGTTGATTGTCGCTTAAATAAGCCCCAACTTCCATGGTCATACCGCCCATGTCGATTTCTTCTAAGATCTTCATTTGGAAATCATCTGGTTTTATAACGTAATCAGCTAATACGTAAATTTTCATGTTTTCGTACATTTTGAACATATTAGATAAATAATCAGGAATAGGTTGTTCCGATTCGATCCCCATGTTCATTGTACCTGTGACTTCGGTTCTATACGATGTTAGTTGGCTATTGGCACTCATTATGGTATTCATACGCTCCAGTGCAGTTTGGTCTGTTAACGTGTTTAGACCAAACCCAAGAAGACAAGTAATGAGTAAAACGGCTATTGCCGAAATGGTTTGTTTGTTCAATGTGTGACCTCCTAGTTGTCAATAAAGTTCAATTTGCGAAATAATTTAAAAATACTTTAAAAAAGGGGTTTCAGATTCTCTGACGAATGGTAAAATAAGTAGAGAGACGTGGTAAGTATACTATGCTGATGTGACCGAACAGTGAACATAACCCCGAAAAAGAGAGGGCTTCATATGCAAATATTGCACTTAGAGTATAGCGCATTTTTTAGAAAAATAATACATGACATGCTAGTTGAAGCTGGATTTAATCCAATATCAACAAAAAATGGCAAGGATTTATATAAAATTCTGGCAACTGAAGATATAGATGTTGTTATAACAGGTCTTGAACTTGGGGACATGACGGGTGAAGAATTGATTGAGGATCTTAGAGATTCTAAATTTGGAAATTTACCAATCCTTGTTATATCAGGTTCTGACAAATCAGAGATTCGTGAAAGATTAAAAGGATTATTTATAGATGATTTAATTATTAAAACAAATCTAACGCAGGATCGTCTTGTTGACTCTCTTGAAAGATTGGTGGATTAAGATTTCCAATACATATATGACTGAACATACAATAGACTGAACCTACAAAAGATTGAACCCAAAATGAGTTCAGTCTTTTTTTATGCAGTTTTAGTCCCTAACTTTAGCAAACCTTAGATTCAAGGCAATTGTAATTAAATGTCTAAGGGTATATATGTTTAAGAGGTGTAGCTTATGAAAAGAGAGCGTCTATTAATACTATATTATTTTTCTATTGGTCTTTATTCAGCGGTTCTATTTGGACTGGGTTTTGCCATGTTCAATATACAAGTTGGCGCAGAAAAATTACCAATTATCTATGTGATTTTTCCTTTTCTGGATGCTGTTACAGCCACACTTATGGCAAGAATTATTACGAAAAGAGGAATCAAAGTATTTTTCAAAAGGTTTATTTGGTTTGTAACAGGCGTACATGTACTGTTACTGCCTTTCTTATTCCAGTATATAAGTACACCAGTTACATTTGGAATTATGCTCATTTTACTTATAGCGATCAGTGAAAACCTACTTTTTACAAGAACTTATCTCATTCAAGAAGTGTTTACCTTAGACGAACTGCGAACTTGGGTTCCTATTGCCATAAGTTTTGGCGCAGTGGGTGCACTTGTTGGTGGAGCAATTCTACGCTTTTCTGAAGGCTTACTTGCATCGGGTTTTCTTTTCTTATTTATTTTTCCAGTGTTATTATTGATCGGATTTTCGTCAAATCGATTGTTAAGTGCTTCTAGATCCCTTTCAAATAGAGAAATCTTTAGTAAGAGAATGGTGACAGGTAAGTCCATATGGACCTATACAACAAGCCAGTCCTTCCTTCCTCTTCTTATAGCTTGTGTTGCATTTATAGCTGTTTCAGACACAATCAATGAGTTTCTGTTTCATTTCCATTCAACAATTGCATTTACACAGTTAGAAGAGCTTACAGGCTTTTTAGGTATTTTTCTTACACTTAGGTACGGTACAGAACTGCTATTGAATGTCTTTTTATACAACCGTCTAGTTAAAAAAATTGGATCTATTAATTTGATGCCATTTTTACTTGGGCTTGCTGCTGTAAGCCTTGTTGTTGTGAGCATGGCTGAACAGAGTATTTATTATGCTTTAGCCGGAAGAGTCTTGTCAATTGTGGCGGTTATTGGATTCCTAATGTACCTTCTTGAGGTCTTTTACCAACTTTTAGATCCCTTGTACCGACCTGCGCTTGTAACGATCGTTGGCTATATTGATGCATTTTCAGGTTATGCCATTGGGGGTGGAATTTTATTACTTTATACAGAAGCACACCTGCCCATGCAATTTATTGTTGGTCTTGTGAGTCTTGTACTAATAGTTCTTATGATGATTTGGATTATTAACAAAAGAGGTTTTATAGATGTTCTGAATGCTTCTCAAAGTGCAGAGTTGTCTGGTGCAGTGGAGGACTTTATTGGTAGTGGCAGTTCCAATGAAATGATATTAACACTCCTAAAAAATGCCGAGTTTGGAAGTCGATCAGAAAGGTTGTTTTTGCTGTACGCAATTAAAAGCCAACCTGTAGAAAATCAGAATGAGTGGTTGATACAATTGTTTGATATTTCTGAGATGGAGATCAGGGTGACCATCCTAGAACACGTATTTGATCAACAAATATTTGACTTCGACCCAAGTCTACACGCCCACGAGCTCACTGAGGACTTTAAAAACTGGTTGGTCGAGAAATGTTTTGTGAACTATACTCAAATTAAGGATCAGCCACTGTTTGCAAAACTTCTATTGCTTCTTAAAGATACAGTTGCCACTGACAATGCTGTTCAGTGGATGATGTTTTACATGTTTAACAATGACCGTTCGGTGTATATTCAAATTTTAGAGGCTATAAAAGACAGAAAAAAATTAGAAGGTGAAGCGCTTATCAACTCGATTATTGATTCCTACAAAGGGGTTGAAGACAAATCCCATATACATTGGTTTGAAAGTGGAAATCTTTCACCACCAAGTATCATGTTCTATTATGATCAAGAACTTGATTTTAAAGCATTACAGACATACGTAACCAATAGTAACTATGGCTTGTTACGTGAGGTTGCCTCATCTTATGAATTTGATGTCTTATCTGAAGAATTGAAAGTGGAATCACTGAGTATTATTCAGATGCTCTATTTGGCTGAGGTTGAGCGTAAACATCAGCACACCTATCAGTATTTTGACAAACTTCTAAAAAGGTATTTCTATATAAGAAATCTGGAGCTCAGTAGTGTGAAGAATCATATCTCAAATCAATTTTTACTTTATGAATTGGATCAGCTGAGATTATGTATTGAATCCGTGCTGGTGGATCAAACCTTAGACCGAGCACACAGTACTTTAGCAGGTAAAAGCTACGAGTATTTACATGATAAAAGGCAAAGACCTATTTTGATCGAAATGATCCGTGGGCTTAAAAAAGATAAATGGACGGAGTGCCTTGTTGGCTTACTTGAAGGCGATTTAAGCCATTGTGAATACCAGGACAAAGACTACAACATAGGAGATTCAGGGGACTGGATTCTAACTCTTGTACACTACAATCGGGGTGATGATATGGATAATAATAAGAAAAAAGAAATAGACTTTATGATTGCTTTAAAATCTATACCCATGTTCGAAACCTTGGATATTGATACCCTTAAGAAGTTAACAGAAATTGTAACAGTGGGTCGACTTAGCTCTGGGGATACAATCGTAAGAAAGGGTCAAAGTGGATCACAATTTTTCGTGCTGTTAAAAGGACAAGCTGCCGTTTATTTAAATGAAAAACAAGCACCCATCGCCACGATTCCAGAGGGGCAAATGATAGGTGAACTTGGTGTAATCAATAATGATTTAAGAACAGCAACTGTAAAAGCGGATGGACCGGTAGAGCTTCTTGCAATGGAAGGAGAGGCCTTTCTTGAACTGATACAGAAGAATACAGCAATTAGTATGGCTGTTATCCATACCCTGTCCAGTAGACTGACAGATATGCTTAAAGCACGTGAGAAATCATCATAATATGTTATGATGGAAGGTGACAGGTAAAGAAAGGAAATGACAGATGAAAAAATCATTGGTAATCGCTGAAAAACCTTCCGTAGGTAGAGACATAGCGCGTGTTTTAGGGTGTCACAAGAAAAATCAATCCTTCATTGAAGGAGACAAATATATTGTTACTTGGGCTTTAGGTCATTTGGTCACCTTGGCTGATCCTGATGCCTATGACAAAAAGTATGCCAGCTGGAAATTAGAAGACCTTCCAATACTACCAGGTAAAATGAAGCTGGTTGTGATGAAGGGGACTGGGAAACAGTTTACTACTGTTAAGAAGTTACTTGACCGTCAAGACGTATCTGAAGTTATTATTGCCACAGATGCTGGGCGTGAAGGTGAACTTGTTGCAAGGTGGATTCTTGACAAAGCACATTCCAAGAAGCCAATTAAAAGATTATGGATCTCGTCTGTAACCGATAAAGCGATTAAAGAAGGCTTCAGAAACCTGAAGGATGGCCGTAACTATAACAATTTATACAAGGCTGCTGAAGCTAGAGCAGAAGCGGATTGGATTGTGGGTATTAACGCATCGAGAGCTTTAACAACAAAATACAACGCCCAGCTGTCGTGTGGCCGTGTACAAACGCCAACACTGGCAATGGTAGCAAGCAGGGATGCCGAAATACGCAATTTTAAAGCGCAAAAGTACCACGGATTACAAGCGCATTCCGGAAATCTAAAACTCACTTGGAACGATTCTAAAGGGAATTCTCGAAGTTTTAGTGATGACAAAATTAAAGCACTTAGAGATAAGCTAAAAAATGAAAACTTGATTGTTTCAGATATTAAGAAATCGAAAAAGAAGAAGTACGCGCCTCATTTATATGATTTAACGACGCTTCAACAAGAAGCGCATCAGTATTATGGCTACTCAGCAAAACAGACACTATCGATAATGCAGAGTCTTTATGAAACACATAAGGTTTTGACATATCCACGTACGGACAGTAAACACTTAACATCAGACATGAGAGACACATTAAAAGAACGTATAGAGGCCTGTGGTGTTGGTGAGTTTAGACCTGCTGCGTTTAAACTTCTTAAACAAAATCTCAATGTTGGAAAAAGTGTTATTGACGACAGCAAGGTATCCGATCACCATGCCATTGTTCCAACGGAGGTATCTCCATTTATCAATGGTCTTGAAGATGGTGAACGTAAGATTTATGAAATGGTTGTCAAAAGATTTTTGGCAGTCTTTTACCCGCCATACGAGTACGAACAAACAGTGGTAACAGCAAAGGCTAAAGGTGAAGTCTTTACCATGAAAGGGAAAGTGGTGTTACAACAGGGGTGGAAACTGGCCTATAAGGGAGACCGTAATAGCCATGAGGACAATGATCATGATAAAGATCAGACCCTACCTGTACTGTCTCAAAACCAAAAGCTTGAAGTTAGAAGCTTCACAGTGACCAGTGGAGAAACGACGCCTCCACCTAGATTCAATGAAGGTACACTTCTAAAAGCAATGGAGAACCCAAGTAAGTATTTAGAACACAAAGATCAGGATTTAAAGAAAATTTTAGGTGAGACGGGTGGAATCGGAACCGTTGCAACCCGCGCTGACATTATAGAAAAGCTTTATAAAAGTTTCCTTATTGAGGGTGATGGAAGTCAGATTAAGGTGACTTCTAAAGGACGTCAGCTTCTAGAACTGGTACCTGAGCCTTTGAAATCTCCAGATTTAACTGCCGAATGGGAAATGCGCCTAAATGCGATTTCAGCAGGTAAAGAGCAGAAGAATGCTTTTGTGCATGAAATGAGAGATTTTACTAAGAAAGCTGTAAAGGATATTGAAAGAAGTGCAAAAGCATATAAACATGACAATATGACCCGTGAGAAATGTCCAGACTGTGGGAAGTTCTTATTGAAGGTCAAAGGCAAAAGAGGCGAAATGCTTGTTTGCCAAGATAGAGATTGCGGATATAGAAAATCAGTTTCTAAAGTGACCAATGCTCGTTGTCCGAACTGCCAAAAGAAGATGAAAATGGTAGGAGAAGGCGAAGGTAAGAAGTTTGTTTGTAAGTGTGGTTATAAAGAAAAACTCACTTCGTTTAACAAGCGTAAGAAAGCAGAGGGCAGTAAAGGCAATGTCCGTGATGCACAGAAATACATGCAGGATCAAAAAAAGACTGATGAACCTTTTAATACAGCAATGGCTGATAAGTTGAAGGACTTGTTTAAAAACTAAGCAAATTACACTTGAATAGTTAACTGCAAAACTTATCTGCTGAATAGTATGACAATAAATAAAGCCTATAGATTAGATGCATATGCAGTCTGATCTATAGGCTTATTTTTAATTAAATAATGATGTGTACTATACGATTTTAGTAGTCCAGTCTTCACAGTCCCAGACATCTGTCACTACATCGCGGTAGAACTCTGGTTCGTGACAGATTAAAAGTATACTGCCTTTGTAATCTCTAAGCGATCTCTTTAACTCTTCTTTTGCGTCTATATCAAGGTGGTTTGTAGGCTCATCGAGCACCAAGACATTTGATTCTTGATTGATCAACTTACACAGGCGAACCTTGGCTTGTTCACCGCCACTGAGTACAAGTACTTTGGATTCAATATGTTTTGTTGTAAGTCCACATTTTGCAAGAGCAGCACGAATTTCATACTGTGTGTAAGCGGGGAAGTCTTGCCAAACTTCTTCGATACAGGTATTGTAATTTGCATCTTTGATCTCTTGTTCAAAGTAACCTAGTTCAATAGACTCACCTATACGAACATTGCCACTCACTGGATTTAACAGTCCCATAAGACTTTTAATCAGTGTTGTTTTACCCAGTCCATTGGCACCGACAAGTGCAATTTTCTGACCACGTTCCATTAACAGGTCAAGAGGTTTCGTTAAGGGCTCATCATATCCGATAACCAAGTCTTTGGCTTCGAAGATAAGTTTTCCAGAAGTACGGCCACCCTTAAAGTTGAACTCAGGCTTTGGCTTTTCTCTGGCCAGCTCAATACGATCCATTTTATCCAGTTTCTTTTGACGTGATTTTGCCATGTTGCTTGTTGCAACACGTGCTTTATTACGAGCAACAAAGTCTTCTAGTCCAGCAATTTCTTGCTGTTGTCTTTTATAAGCTGCTTCAACTTGTTTCTTTTTCATTTCGTAAACAGCCATAAAGTCATCATAGTCACCAACGTAGCGGTTAAGCTCCTGGTTTTCCATGTGGTAAATTAGGTTGATAACACTGTTTAGGAAAGGCAGGTCATGAGAAATTAGAATAAATGCATTCTCATAGTTCTGAAGGTAACGTTTTAACCACTCAATGTGCTGCTCATCCAGATAGTTGGTAGGCTCATCGAGCAGTAAAATGTCTGGTTTTTCGAGTAGAAGTTTTGCTAAAAGGACTTTGGTACGTTGCCCACCACTTAAATCTTTAACGTCTTTATCTAAACCAACATCTGCAAGTCCCAGACCTCTAGCAATTTCTTCAACTTTTGAGTCGATTGTGTAGAAATCATTATTTGTGAGCATATCTTGAAGTGTGCCTACGTCTTCCATCAGTTTATCAAGTTCTTCTGGAGAAACTTCGCCCATCTTCATGTAGTTGTTATTTATTTCTGTTTCAATATCAAAGAGGTACTGGAATGCTGTTTTTAGGGTATCTCTTATAGACGTACCTGCTTTTAAAGCTGTATGTTGGTCGAGGTAGCCAACACGAACACGTTTTGACCATTCAACCACGCCGTCATCTGGTTCAAGGCTGCCAGTGATGATGTTCATAAATGAGGACTTACCTTCACCGTTTGCTCCGATTAAGCCAATATGTTCACCTTTCAAAAGTCTGAAAGATACATTATTAAAGATAGCTCTGTCACCAAATCCGTGACTTAGATTTTTAACGTTTAGAATACTCATTGTTTGACTCCTTTATTCTATTCATATAAAAATGTATAAACATTAAATTGATTAAATTACATACCTACTGATTATATAAAGAGACAGGTGAACTTTCAAGATAAATTTATTTAGAATGAGCAAGTTTGACTTTGCATGTGAGCAAGAAATGATAAAAAAACATATTCAATGACTGATAATATGAATTTATAAGAGGTGCCTCATGGATTATATAAATGAATTGGATAGAGCTCTAACCTATATTGAAGAAAATTTGAAAGCAGAATTAGATTTACAATTGATTTCAGACCAGGTAAAAATATCACAGTTTCATTTCCACAGGATATTCAAGGCTGTAATTAATGAAACAGTAATGGAGTATGTAAGGACCAGACGATTGTCTCAAGCCTTTGTAGATCTTTTGAAGACGGATAAACGTATTATTGATATTGCAATTGATTATGGATTTGAATCACAGCAGTCCTTTACAAGGGCTTTCAAAAAATACTTTGGAACATCACCAGGAAAAGCTAGAAAAAATCCGCAAAGTTATGAGCATAATGGACGGTCGACTTTTTCAGTTAAAGTGTTACACAATATGAGAGAACACCAGCGGTATGAACCAGAAATCATAAAAATGGAAGCCATTAAGTTGGTTGGCGCACAACGCATTGTAGATTTAAAAAGTAATATGGATGACGATATTGCAACAAAAGCTTGGGATGAACTTGTTGCTAAATTAGATCAAATTGAAAACAGAGCAACTAAAAGGACGTACGGTGTTGAAAAATATCCAGAAGACTATGGACCGCTCAACAACAATTTTGAGTATATTGCAGCCGTTGACGTGACATCGTTTACGAAAGTACCAGAGGGATTGATCACATTTGAATTGCCTGAAAGGCATTATGTGGTCTACACATTTAAGGGGATAGCAACACCAGAAACCATGACCCAGTTTTTTGCGAATATATATGGTCAGTGGATCTTAAATCTACCTTATGAAATGTATAGTGATTTTGACTTCGAGCTTTATGATGAACATTACAGTCCTGGCAATGTCGATTCATTCATGCGCGTATGTATACCCGTTAAATATAAGGAGTGACCGATATGTTGAACTTTTATAAAGAGCAAAGCCTGTTTACTGAACCAGGAAAATATAATGAAGTATTGGATCAACTTCCAAGCGACATGGAAACCTTGGTGAAGACAGTACAGAACATCGTCATTCATCAGTTTTGGATTGTCAATGAAGACCATTACGGTTTTGGGCCTAAACAACTCCTTGCATTAGGAAGGGATCCAAATAAAGAAATTAATTACTTAAATGTAGAGCAAATTTTAGACAAGTATTTCGAAATTAACCCAGCCAGTCTTAGTGTTGAAAGAGAACCTATACAGAAGGTAGTAGGCAACTGCCGAGACTTTACATTGCTCTTGGTTTCATTGCTACGGCATAAAAATATTGCTGCGAGAAGCCGAAGTGGGGTAGCAACATATTTTATAGAAGGCCATTTTGAAGACCACTTTGTGTGTGAATACTATAATGAAGAAAGTCAGAGCTGGACACTTGTAGATGCACAGCTTGACGAACTTATGATGAAAAAACTTTCTATCGATTTTGATCCATTATGTGTTCCATCAGATCAATTTTTGAATGCCGCTCAAAGTTATGACTCTGCAAAGGAAAACGGCAACCCAAATGATTTTGGAATAGATGAATATATAGGGCAAAAGTTCATTCATTACAAAGTTTTCTCAGACCTAGCTCATTTAGCGAAATTTGAAATATTGCCATGGGAAGGATGGGGCATTGGTGATCGTTTTGCATCTGAAAAGACCCATGGGGGTGATATGGAATTGTTAATTGAAATGTTAGAGAACATTAATGATGACAAGGTGAACCACATTAAGAAGCTATTTAGTAGTAACGATAATTTTAAACAACCTGATAATTATGAGCCATTTTATTTGGAATTGCCATTTTTTAAGTAAACATGATACCAACTGCTATTAAATAAAGCAGTTGGTATTTTTTCTTTATATCATTTGATCATGATAATACTTTAAAAATTAAGAGCTAAAAATAGCACCAGATACTAATATCTGTTGACAATGCACTGTAAGTACACTAAAATCTAAGAAAGGCCAAATTGCCTAAACCATAGCGAATCTAGTTGCTATGCAAAATATATTGACTAATAACCGAGTATTCCTAGCAGTGAAACTTACATTTTAAAAATTGGATTGTGAAAAAATTAATGTTTATTCTGTAAGGCGCTAAAGTAGAAAAAGGGGTCGTGAGACATGCAAATTAAAGAAATTAGAGAAATGATCAGATTGGTATCTCAGTCAGGATTATCAGTATTCGAACTTGAAAATGATGGATTTAGAATCCGTATGGAAAATGACGCTAAAGGTCAAACACGAGTACAGGAAGTTGTATCTGACGTTATTGAAACTGTAGAACAACCAATTGTAGCACAAGCACCAGTTACAGCACCAGTCGTTGAAGCAGCACCTGTTGTTACAGGAACACCAGTCAAAGCACCACTGGTGGGTGTATTCTATGAATCTCCATCACCAGACAAGTCAGCATTTGTACAAGTGGGTGACCGTGTGGCTAAAGGGGATGTACTTTGTATAATTGAAGCAATGAAAGTGATGAATGAAATCACAGCAGAAAAAGATGGTGTGGTTAATCAAATATTAGTGGAGAATGAGCAACTTGTTGAGTTTGGACAAGAACTGTTCATGATCGGATAGGTGACTCTATGTTTAATAAAGTACTCGTAGCAAATCGTGGTGAAATTGCTGTTCGAATTATTCGAGCATGTAGAGAACTTGGCATTGAGACAGTGGCTATCTACTCTGAATGTGATAAAGACGCTTTACATACACAATTAGCGGATGAAGCGATTTGCGTAGGTCCTGCAAAAGCAGCTGCGTCATATTTGAATATGACAAACATAATCAGTGCGGCTGTACTTTCTGGTGCACAAGCTGTACACCCTGGTTTTGGTTTCTTGTCAGAGAACTCAAAATTCGCACGTATGTGTGCTGAGTGTGGTCTTAAATTTATTGGTCCGTCACCAGAGGCTATAGAAAAAATGGGCGACAAGGCCATGGCCAGAGAAACAATGAAATCTGCAGGTGTTCCAATTGTACCGGGTTCAGATGGTCCAGTTGGCACGGCTGAAGAAGCCAAAGAACAAGCTCTTAAGATAGGATTCCCTTTACTGGTTAAAGCCGCTTCTGGTGGTGGGGGTAGAGGTATGAGAATCGTTAGACATATCGATGAACTTGAATCGCTTATGAATGCAGCACAAATGGAAGCTAAAGCTGCATTTGGTGATGATACAGTTTATATGGAACGATTTGTAGAAAATCCAAAACATATTGAGTTCCAAATAATTGCAGACCAGCACGGGACCATTGTTCACTTAGGTGAACGTGATTGTTCTATGCAACGTCGTAATCAAAAAGTTATTGAAGAGGCACCATCACCAAGCCTTCCAGCAGACACTCGAATTGCTATGGGAAAGGCAGCGATCAAAGCTGCAGAAGCTGCAAGCTATGAAAATGCAGGTACAGTTGAGTTTTTACTAGACCAAAGTGGTGAATTTTTCTTTATAGAAATGAATACTAGAATTCAGGTAGAACACCCTGTTACAGAAATGATTACAGGTGTTGACCTTATACAAGAACAACTTAGAGTAGCGGCTGGTAATAAACTGGCATTCTCACAAGAAGATGTGACTATAACAGGTCATTCAATTGAATGTCGAATTAATGCTGAGAACCCTTATGAAAACTTTAGACCATGTCCTGGAACAATTGAAACCCTTATAGTTCCTGGTGGTCCTGGTGTTCGAGTGGATTCCGCTGTTTACCAAGGGTATAAAATTCCGCCGATATATGACTCGATGATTGGCAAACTCATCGTTCATGGCAATTCTAGAGCAGAAGCAATTGCAAGAATGAAAAGAGCGCTTGGTGAGTTTTTAATTACTGGAATTGACACAAATATTGACTTCCATTTTGATATTCTTTCACATGAAAGTTACATGGATGGAGATTACCATACAAAAACGCTGGAAACAGAAATTATCGATCAAGAAGGACGGTGATTAAATGTTTGGAAAATTATTTAAAAAGACACACTACATCCGTTTGAATCAGGAAAAGACAAATACCACTCAAGCACCACAACCCAATATTCCTGATGGATTCTATATAAAATGTAAAGCCTGTGGCAAATTACACGATAGAGAAGCTTTTGAAGAACAAAGTTCTGTATGTAGCGTTTGTGGACATCACTTTAGAGTGCGTCCAACGGATAGAATTGAAATGATTGCAGATGAAAATACATTTGTTCAAATGTTTGATGACGTTGTTTCTGAAAACCCATTAGATTTTAAAGGGTATGAAGAAAAGGTAAGCCAAACACAGGCAAAAGCTGAAGTTGCTGAGGCGGTTACTGTTGGTACTGCTGAAATCAACGGCAGAAAAATTGCTGTTGCTGTTATGGATCCAGGATTTATGATGGGTTCAATGGGATCAGCAGTAGGCGAGAGAATTACCCTTTTGATTGAACATGCAACGGCAGAAAAACTTCCTGTTATTATATTCACTGCATCTGGTGGTGCCCGTATGCAAGAAGGTATTTTCTCATTAATGCAAATGGCTAAAACATCTATGGCATTAAAGCGTCATTCAGAGGCTGGACAACTGTATATTAGTATTTTGACAGATCCAACAACGGGTGGAGTCACAGCAAGTTTTGCAATGCTGGGTGATATCATTCTGGCTGAGCCTGGCGCCCTGATCGGTTTTGCCGGTCCACGTGTAATTGAGCAGACGATTCGTCAAAAACTACCTGAAGGATTCCAAAGAAGTGAATTCCTTCTTGAACATGGATTTATTGATAAAATTGTGAAGCGTGAAGACCTTCATCTTGCACTTTCTAAAATTTTAAGTGCACATAAGGAGGTTAAGTATGCCTAACACTGAACAAGATATTCTTCGAGAACGGTTGAAGGAGCTTGAGGATTTAGCTGCTCAAGTTGATCCGGCACTTAAGAGTGACATTGTTAAATTGACTCAGAAGCTGCAAAAAGAACAAGCTAAAAAAGAAGAAACAAAAAAAGAAGAAGTTGTACAAGTGGAAGAACCTGCTGCATGGAAAAGGGTTCAACTTGCCAGACATAAAAATAGACTGACGTCTCTTGAGTATATTTCAAGAATATTTGATGACTTCATGGAGTTACATGGAGACAGATTATATAGAGATGACCAAGCCGTTGTAGGTGGTTTAGCCTGGTTGGGTGATATGCCAGTTACTGTTATTGGCCATCAAAAGGGCAGAGATGTTAAAGAAAACATCAAAAGAAACTTTGGTATGGCTCATCCTGAAGGGTATAGAAAAGCACTGCGTCTTATGCGTCAAGCTGAAAAGTTTGGTCGACCGATTATTTGCTTTATCGATACACCAGGTGCTTATTGTGGTCTTGGCGCTGAAGAACGTGGTCAAGGTGAAGCAATTGCAAGAAACTTACTGGAAATGTCTGATCTTAAGGTTCCTGTAATTAGTATTGTTATTGGTGAAGGTGGTAGTGGGGGTGCGCTTGCTTTTGGTGTTGGAAACGAAATCTGGATGCTTGAGAACTCAATTTACTCAGTTCTTTCGCCAGAAGGTTTTGCAACAATCCTGTGGAAAGATGCCTCACGAGCCAAAGAAGCTGCTGGTATTATGAAAATAACTGCAGATGACCTCAGTGGGTTTGGATTGATCGATAAGGTTATTCCTGAACACGAAGGTGGCGTCCATGAAAACCCTGATTTAACTGCTGATTTCTTAAAAGAAGCATTGATGAGCGAGCTTAAAAGGTACGCTGACATGTCTTCTGAGGAAATTGTTTCTTCAAGATATGAAAAATTTAGAAAAATGGGTGTCTGTTAGCAGGCGATCAAATCAAAATAAAAGCTTGGATTAATCATTTAACGATTAAACCAAGCTTTTTTTATGATCACGAAAATTGGCTTTTGCATGAGAAACTGATTCTAAAGTGGGTATTTAGATATTGGAGGGATTTCTATGAAATGGATGCGGAATGTGTCAATTAAATATAAAGTGCCAATTGTATATACAGCAACTTTGTTTCTGTTATTTGTTGTGTCATTCATAGTTATCTTTTCGCAGATAGAAGAGAATTTGAACGACAACATTAAAAGTCAATTGGACAGAACGACAAAACAAATAGAAAGCATGATTCGTGTAGCCGCTGAAACGTCTATTCGTAATGAGCTGCGTTCATTGGCAAATGTAAATGAATCCTATGTGGCCTTCATGTACGACAAGTATGAGAAGGGTCTACTTACAGAAAGTGATGCAAAGAAAAATGCTCTGGAGTTTGTACATTCACAGGCCGTTGGATCATCGGGTTATATTTATGTAATGGACTCTACTGGTGTGATTGTTTCACATCCTTCAATAGACTTAATTGGTGTGAACATATCTGAGTACGAGTTTGTTCAACAACAACTGACACTAGAAGACCAGTATATTCAGTATGATTGGAAAAATCCTGGTGAAAATGTAGAAAGGCCTAAAGCACTCTATATGACCCATTTTGAACCATGGGACTGGGTTCTTTCAGTCTCTACATATAGAGATGAATTTACAGAGTTGATTCAAGTTGAGGACTTTGAAAGTGATTTGAATCAATTGAAGTTTGGTCAAACTGGATATTCGTTTGTAATAGATTTAGAGGGGAATACCCTTATTCATCCGTTTACTAAAGGCGTAAATATTAGAAAACTTGGTAATGGAGAAGGGGAGAATGTTTACCAACAAATGATTGAGACAAGGGATGGGATTATTACCTATCAATGGAGTAACACCCCAGATGAACCCTTTAGAGAAAAGATTGCCGTCCTGAACTATCTGCCGGAGTATGAATGGATCATTGCAAGCTCAGGATATATGGAAGAATTTAATGCACCTATAAGGATGGCAAAGTCGACTCTCCTAACGGGATTTACGGTTCTTTTAATTGCTGGCATAGTAACTATCAGTTTAGTGAATAGAACCATCCTAACGCCTATGCATGAGCTTATAGACAAAATACATGAAGGCGCTGATGGCCAATGGAATGTGTATGTGTCATGGGACAGAAAAGATGAGTTTGGACTTCTGGGTCAATACTTTAATGAGTTTATGTTTAAACTCAATACCTACCATGATAAAACGGAACAGCTCATATCTGAAAAGGAAATTGCATTAAACCAAATTAAACTCTTGAACGATTCATTAGAGGATAAGGTTAAACTGCGAACAGATGAGCTTTATAAATCTATTGATGCACTTAAAGAAACCCAACAGCAATTGATGAACACTGAAAAAATGTCAACTGCTGGTCAAGTTGTATCTGGTTTAGCACATCGACTGAATACACCATTAGGAACGGCCATAACTATGGTAAGCTTTTTGAGTAAAGATCTTGAGAAAAACATAGAGTCCTATGAAACAGGTGAAATGAATGAAGGACAGCTGTTTGAAGTCTTTAAATCGGCTGAAACTGGACTGAAAATGACAGAAAGAAATTTGTCAAAATCAGCTGAGTTAATTGAAGTAATGAAAAGCGTTTCTGGTTTAGCACGTAAAGGGGATGCATCTGAGTTTTTCTTACAAGAACTCCTACACGAATGTTTAACTTTGTTCCCTAACCAAATGCGAAAAGGCAAGTACCCTGTAAGTGTAACCTGTCCATCAGAACTTGTTCTTGTAACATCTAGAGGGGCTCTAATTCAAGTGTTTACCAACTTGTTATCCAATGCATTTAAACATGCCTTCCATAAAATCGACTCAGGCCACATTAACATCTCCGTCCATGAACTTGATAACACAATAGAAATACTCTTCACAGATGATGGTAAGGGTATAGAGCCTGAATATGTTGATCATGTGTTTGATCCATTCTATAGATTTGAGACAATTGCCAAAGGCTCAGGTCTCGGCTTATACATCGTTCATACAGCCGTTGTGGATGGACTAAACGGAGAAATAGAATGTGATAGTTCTGTCGGGAGAGGCACACGGTTTAAGATTAATCTACCTAAACAAAACTTCAAATAGCCAGACTGTAGAAATACTCCGATATACTGCGTTGCAGGCTTCCGTCCACTTAAGTCACGTGTAAATAATACGCTTCTCAAGCGGCCCTCAGCCGCGCCTTGCCTATCGGAGTATTCTCCAGTCCGGGTAACTGTAGAAAACTTAGAAATCGTCATGAAAGTGGCGATTTTTATTTGTGTGCTCTGTTTGACATGGTTTATGACAATTAAATATAGAATTAGACAGGGAAATCATGACTTATGGAGAATAGTAGTAAACGGAGAATAATTTAGTTGAGGGGTATAGAAATGAAGAAATATACAATGGCAATGCTTATGATTATGGCTGCATTCTTCTGGTCTGGTGCATTCATAGCAGGTAAATATAGTGTAGGCAGTTTTAATCCAGGCATGTTAACTTTTTTGAGATTTGGAATTGCATCGGTTATCATAATGGGGGTTCTGATTATAAGGCAACCCAAGGACTGGATGATCAGAAAATCAGAGTTAGCACCTGTCTTTATTCTAGGGTTGATTGGCATGGTTGGTTATCATATGTTGTTCTTTGAAGCTCTAAAGTATACGACAGCAACAAATGCCTCAATGGTTGTAGCTTTAAATCCTATGGTAACAGCCTTAATCGCGGCTGCTGTAGCGGGAGAACTGCTTTCAAGACGAAAAGTAGGCTTAATACTTATTGCCCTATTGGGTGTTATTCTTACGCTGACCAATTGGGATTTGGGTATCATCACCAGATTAGAAATGAATTTTGGTGATGTCATTATGTTAGCTGCCGTTTTATGCTGGGCCATATATAGCATACTTGTGAAAAGGTTCATGGTAGGTTTTACCCCACTAAAACTAACAGCGTATTCTTTCTTAAGCTGTACTCTCATGTTAATGCCATTTATAGCGTTTAACAGTATGAATTTGATTGAAGTGAAAACAGCACAAGCAGGAGCCTGGGGTGCCGTGATTTATATGGCTATTTTCCCAACTGTGATTGGATACCTTATTCAACAAATGTCTATTAAAAAAGTGGGTGCTAGTCAAACCAGTATTTATATTAATTTAGTTCCAGTTTTCTCGCTTATTTTGGCAAATTTCATACTTGGTGAATCTATCACTATTCAAAAGCTTATAAGTAGTGGTATGATAATATTGGCGGTATTTTTATATAGTAGAGAAAATTTGAAGTTGGAGGGGAAACGTGTCTAATTTTATTGAGAAAGATGATATTTTAGGAATATCGAAAAAAATTATTAGAAGAGATACACCGATTCCGTCTGATCCTGTAAAAACCAATGTGATTTCGGAAGAGCAATCTGATGAAGGCAATAGTGGTCAAACTATAAAAAATATATCTGAGGCAATAATAAGATTGAAAGAAAAATCTTCTGAGCTTTCTGAGAAAAATATCGACATGGATATAGAACATAAGGACGATATTGAACATCTGGACGATGTTGATAGTAAGGAATTGAACAGTGCTGAGATTCCTATAGATGGTGATATTACAGAAAAAGTAGCTGTACTTGAAGACGTTTCAGTTCCAGATGAATCAAAACTTCCAGATGAAGCAAAACTTGCAGATGAGTCAAAACTTTCAGATGAAGCTAAACTTTCAGAAGCGTCTGTTCATGAAACTGAGCAAAAAAACTCGGTTGATCTTCAATACGAGTTGGTAGAGCAATTAAAGAATGAAATTGAATTTCTTAAAGCTCAAATTGATGTTAAAGATGGTCAACTGAACACAAAAGATAAACAGTTGAGTACCAAAGACGAATTGATACTAAATTTCCAAGTCCTTCTTAAATCTGAACAAGACAAAGTATTGCGCCTTGAGTCTGAATCGGTTTCTGATGAGCAAGTTGATACAACAAGTAGTAATAAGACTTGGATTGAAAAAATATTTGGTAAAAGAACACGGTAATTGATTTTATCATCGTACAAAAACATAGGGGTGTATATTTTGAAAGTTATTATTAAAGACAAGTTTTATGAGTTCCAGAACGAAAACACAGAGTTAATTTTTGACAAACAGAAAGACTATTTGTCAGAAATAATAAAAAAACATTCAGAGAGCGGAGACTTAGAAGAATTGTTAACTTCACTATTCAGTTTATATAATTTGTCAGAAGCTCTTATCCATAAAGTTGTTGAGGAAAATGGAAAATCAAATATTGTTGATATTCTAAATGCAAAAGCTGTCGATTAATTTTCTTTTACTTACTGATAACATTTAAGAATAATGGGTCTTTATAAGGGTAATATTTATAACGGGTAGATAAACACTCTGAAAGGGGCGTTCTTATTGAAAATCGTGAAAAATAGAGCCAGATGTAGAGTCTGTTTTAATGTAATTGAAAGTGCAACAAAAGACGATGGTGTAACCTATTGTAGTTGTGGAGCAATAGCTGTATATGGTGGAAAAGAAGCACTTATGCGACTGGGGCATCATAGAGACATTGAGGACATGAGCATTAAAGTTTTTGATAATGAGCAGTTTTTGCCTCATTATTAAATTTAATTGAATACATAATCAAAACCTGTAGTCGAACGCTGTCTGACTACAGGTTTTTTATTGCTTTGCTCAAAAACGTATTAGGAAATCCAAAATTAAAGTACTTTGTAAAATTTTTGAATAAAAACTCTGTGACATGGTATGAGTACTAAGTAAGCAAGACTTATTTGACCGTATTCTTTGGAGGGTGCAATGATTAAAGAGCGAGGAATAAACCTAATAAATAAAGATGGTAAATACAATTTTGGCACTTACAATAAACGTATAAATAATATGAATCCTCTTGACTTAAAATCATTTCCTTGGAGATTTGCACCGAAAAAATTCAAAAATTCAAGGCTGAAAGAATGGCATGCCTATATGGTTGGCACAAAAGACCACTACGTTTTAATCGCTGCTATGAACTTAAAACATGTGTCCATATTAAAAGTTCTTTTACATAATAAAGAAACCAATCAGTCCTGGGGCACATCAAAAATTTTACCTTTTCATAGTGTACTTGTGTCCCAAAATATGAATTGTGACACCCTAAATGTAAGGGATCAGGAGACCATAATACACGCAAGTCACTTTCTGGATCAATCGAAACTGGAATTGGGATTTGCATTTAATGATGAACTTTCAGGAGAAAAAATTAGTGGTTATTTGAAGTCGGGAGACAGTCTTAGCGAGCCGCAAGTATCTATTTTACCACTCAAGAATGCAGGGGGATTATACACACATAAACAGCTGATATCAATGTGTGGACACCTCATGATAGGCGGTCAAATTGTAAGAGTTTCTGATGGCGATGCGTGTATGATCATAGATGATCAGAAAGCGTTTTACCCTTATATAACAAAATGGGACTGGGCAACTGCATCTGGAGTTAGAGATGGTAGGTACATGGGATTTACATTGTCTGATGTGAAGGCTGTTAAGAGTAACTATAACGAAAATGGCTTCTGGAAGAATGACAAACACTATAAAGTTCCTAATGTAAGATTTTGTAGAAATAAAGCCTCAGGCTCATGGACCATTGTTGATGAGCAAGGGCGTGTGAATGTTGTATTTAGGCCAGTAACAAAACACATTATAAAGAGAAATTTTGGATTGGCGTCAGCCAACTATGAAGGTCCGCTCGGATGGTACTCTGGTTATTTGACCAGCGAATGTGGGGAAAAGCTTCATGTAAATGGTATGTTTGGTATGGGTGAAAAAATGAATCTTCGTTTATAAATAGACGAAAGCCTTGTAAAAGTGTCAGTTATGATGTACAATTTGTCTTAATTAAATTGCTCAGGTTAACCTGAGCTTTTCTAATACGCCGTATAATATTGGAGATAAGGTCCAAAAGTTTCTACCTGGCTACCGTAAATGGCCGGACTACGGGATGCACATTTTTATGTGTTTAGATTGTCATGAATTTTTGTCATTCTATCCCAGAAACTTTTCGTACTAGGTTCCAAGCTAGAGAGGGAGTTATTATGGAAGTTTTACAGAATGCGATACTTGAACGAGGCCAAGTTGTTGGTGAAGATATTTTAAAAGTGGATACTTTCTTAAACCACCAATTGGATGTGTCGCTTCTCAATGATATTGGGAAAGAATTTAAACGTAGATATGCTGATGAAAAAATCACAAAAATACTTACTATAGAAGCTTCTGGAATTGCTATTGCAATTATTGCAGCACAGTACTTTAATGTACCTGTAGTTTTTGCAAAAAAAGTGGCATCGAAAAACTTAGATGAGAACACATATGAAACAAATGTATTTTCATTTACTAAAGCGAAGACATATAAAGTTAGAGTTTCTAAGAAATTTATTGATGAAACGGATAGAGTTCTTGTTCTTGACGATTTCCTGGCACAGGGTAAAGCAGCATTAGGCTTAAGAGATATTGTACTTCAGGCTGGTGCAGAACTGGCTGGTATTGGAATCGTAATTGAAAAAGGGTTCCAAGAAGGAGGATCAGTCCTTCGTAACCAAGGAATCCGCGTTGATTCTCTTGCAATCATAAATTCGTTTGAAAATGGACGTCCTGTGTTTAAGTAGTGTAGAGTGTACACATGGACCACCTATATAAAATAAATTATGAAGAGCTGAAAACCAGCTCTTTTATTTTTTTGATCATTTGTAGCATTGAGGCTTGTAACAATATTGCGTATAATAGTATATAGGTGCAGATATGGAGGCAATATGAACAAGTCGAAGAAAATGATGTTGATTGCTCTTGTAGATGCAATTACAACCCAAATATATTTAGATATGTTTGTTGGCGGGTTTCGAATAGGGATATCTGTTATCATATTACCGATATTCTATTACTTTGATAGAAAGATTAATCCATTAATATGTGCAATGTATGTTGGTTTTATTGGATTAATTTTTAGAGGATTTATCGGTATACCTGAGTATGGAAGCTTTCAAGCTGCTCTTCAGCTGGACTTTCAAATATTTGTTTTTGATATGACCTATGGATTTTTGTATTATTTCTTGTTTTATAAGAGTGAAGAGAAATCCCTTACCAGGTGGGCGCTTGTTATATTGTTTGCAGACTTTATCGCAAACTCTCTGGAAATTGTCTCTAGAGTAGGTCCATTTGTTTCAGAGAACATTGATGTTGTTAACAAATTATTTGTGGTTGCTTCTATTAGAATGTTGATTGGTGTACTGGCTGTTCTGATTTTAAACAGATATCAAATGCTTCTTAAAAGGGAAGAACATGAGAATCGATACCGGCAGCTGGTGACCATGTTGTCCGACCTAAAAAGCGAAGTGTATTTTATGTCCAACAATATGGAATACATCGAAGCGGTAATGAGTGATGCATTCACATTATATGAAAATTTAGAGGAATCTGACCAGCAAAATAGAACTTTATCATTACAGATTGCAAAAGATGTCCACGAAATTAAGAAAAATTATTTGCGGGTTATACACGGCATTGACCAAATATCAGATAAAGAACCTGTTTTTGATATAATGCCTGTCAAAGACATTTATGCTATACTTCAAACCAGCATCACTAGGGAAATTGAGTCTAAACAGTGGCCTATTGTGTTAGATTTCCAGGTCAAAGTGAATGCAATCATATCGGATCACTTTTTACTCATGTCAGTCCTTCGTAATTTAGTAATGAATGCAGTTGAAGCCATGGAGGAAGGTGGAGGAAAACTATCCATCAAACATGAGAAGTATAATGGTGTACACCAAATAGTGATTTCTGATGACGGTCCCGGTATTAAAAAGAAAGACCTTGCGTATATATATGATCCTGGATTTTCAACGAAATTTGATGAGGAAACAGGCACAATTAATAGAGGGATAGGTTTAACACTTGTACGTGATATCATCGAAAAGCAGTTTGGGGGCTCAATAGATGTGTCTTCCGTGCTTGGAGAAGGTACTGTATTTAAAATAGATATTCCAGAAAACGATTTGGAGGCAGTTATATGAGATTCTATTTAGTAGATGATGACATAATGGTAATTCGAATTCTTGAAAATATTATAGAAGAGGCTGACTTAGGTGATGTTATTGGACATTCTACAGACAGTGAAGCTGCTATCCATGATATTGTGCTTAAAAAACCTGATATTGTTCTGGTGGATATGCTGATGCCTCTAAAAGATGGAACGCGTGTGGTTGCAGATGTTAAAAGTCAGTCCCATGATATTCATTTTATTATGATTTCTCAAGTAAGCACAAAGAACATGATCAGCAAAGCCTATACTGCAGGTATAGAGTTTTACATAAATAAACCAATTAATAAAATAGAAGTTATGTCTGTAATAAAACGTGTGAAAGAAAAAATCACACTTGAAAAGAACTTTAAAATTATTGAAAGTATGGTTTCTGGGTCTCCAGTTGAAGCTAAACCTAAAATGCAAGACAACCAACTTCGCAATATCAGGGTTGCATTTAGCAAACTCGGTATTATGGGTGAGAAGGGTGGAGAAGACATCCTTACAATATGCAGATATATGCTCGACAATGGTATTACTAATTTTGATTTTAAGGTAAAAGATATCTGTGACAGGCTTAGCGAAAATCCAAAAGCAATGGAACAGCGTGTTAGAAGAGCAATCAATAAAGGTCTTATTAATATTGCTAGTGTTGGTATTGAAGACTACATGAATGAGAACTTCACTAGATATTCAAACTCTTTATATGATTTCGAAAATGTTAAAGCAGAGATGGATCATATCAGAGGCAAAAGAGACAGTGGTGGGAAAATAAGTGTTAAACGCTTTATTGAGAACTTGCTGCTTATGAGTGAAGTCTCAGACTGGAATTATTAATATCTTATAATCATCTATGAACATTTCTAATTAAAACTCCAAGTTCATTGGAGTTTTTTTAATACAAAAAAGCGCATTAAAACATTCTGAATGCCATTCTAATGCTTTGGTGGTTGAAGTTAAATGTAATTAATGTAAAATGATGGATTCAACATTCTGTTTATGACCATAAATATGTTGACAAGTGCATAAAAACTCATGTATATTAAGAAACTGTAACAGAAAAAAATGATCCTATAAAGGCATTGTGAAATGAATAACATAAAAACTTGCATACAACTATATGAAAATACCTAGGAAAAGGATTTTCTTGTAGGTTAATAGCAAATGTTCATTAAAAATGCAGTCATTTGTAAAAAAAACAAGCATTATTCAGAAAATTCACAAGCAATTAGGAACATTTTTGATTCATTTTGAATTTTTTTGTATGCATTATTCTATAATGAATCATCTTTTAGTAAAGAAGGGGGATAAACATGAAACAAAAGAAGGAAGTAACAATTGGTCTCGCACTTATTCCAGTAATATTTTTAGTAGGTCTACTGATAATTTCTCTGAAATTCTTCGGTGCTGACCCACATATTCCGCTATTCATCTCAGCGATGTTTGCAGCGGTTTATGCAATGCAGGTATTAAACTTCTCTTGGAAAGAAATTGAAGAGGGAATCGTAGACACAATTAAAATGTCTATGGGTGCCATAATCATCCTTATGGTTATTGGTATGGTAATCGGTACTTGGATCCAAGCAGGTGTTGTTCCGGCAATGATCTTCTACGGACTTAAAGTACTGTCTCCGGCAATTTTCCTTGTAGCTACACTTATTATCTGTTCTGTTGTATCTCTAGCAACTGGTTCTTCTTGGACTACTGCTGGTACAGTAGGTATCGCTCTTATGGGCGTTGGCCTTGGTCTTGGCATCCCAGCTCCTATGGTTGGTGGCGCTATCATCTCTGGCGGATACTTTGGTGACAAAATGTCTCCTCTGTCAGATACAACAAACCTTGCACCTGCAATGGCAGGCGCTGATCTATTCGATCACATTCGTCACATGCTTTACACAACTGGTCCTTCATTCATTATATCAATCGTACTTTTCGGTATTCTTGGTATGAGATATGCAGGCGGTAACTTAGATCAATCAGCTATCGATGCGATGCTAACAGGTCTATCTGCTAACTTCAACATTTCTCCAGTTCTTCTACTTCTACCAGTTATCGTTATCGGTATCGTAGTAATGAAGACACCTGCAATCCCAGGTCTATTCGGTGGCGCACTTCTTGGTGGCGTTTTCGCAATGATCTTCCAGGGTGCAGATCTTGGTTCTGTTGTTGGTGCTCTACACTATGGTTTCGAAATTGAAACTGGCATGGAAGCTCTTGATTCACTACTTAACCGTGGTGGTATGGACTCTATGATGTGGACTATTTCTCTTATCCTTTGTGCTATGATCTTTGGTGGCGTAATGGAAAAGACAGGCATGCTACAAGCTATCGCTGGTGGTATCCTGAAAATTGCTCGTAGCACAGGTTCTTTAGTAGTTGCAACAGTACTAACTGCAATTCTTATGAACATGGGCGCTGGCGACCAGTACCTAGCAATCGTTATTCCTGGTCGTATGTTTAAAGATGCTTATGACGAAAGAGGTCTTGCACCTAAGAACCTTTCACGTGTACTTGAAGATTCAGCTACACTGACGTCTCCACTTATTCCTTGGAATACATGTGGCGCATTCATGATTGGTACTCTTGGTCTTGCACCTTGGACTTACGTACCTTACTGCTTCCTTAACCTAATCAACCCAGTAATTTCTATCTTCTACGGATTTACTGGCATTACAATGCATAAGGTTGAAGGCTGGGACGAAAAAGCAGCATAATATTAATTGAAAATGAGCTGTGAATCGAAAGATTCACAGCTTTTTTTATTGGGCTCCATTATGAATGTTAAGGTAAGTTTCCTTACCCCAACATTGATAATAGAGCCTTTTATTGCAATAAATCATATCAACCTATTTTCGTATAGATTATGTAACATTAGGAATGAATCTGGTATAATGGTCTTTGGCAATATATTGACACTCGGAGGACATCATGAAAAAGCTATTTATGCCGTATTATATTTTAATCGTTACACTAGGCTTATTAATTACAGCAAACATACTATTGTTTCAGAGTAAGAGCTTGTATATAGATGCTACATTTATCTTTATACTGGTTATGGCATCTATTTCAGAATCTGCATCTTACTATTTTACCAAAAACACCTCAGTAACTTTATCGAGTTCAGTTATATTATTTGCATCAATGTTCCTTTCAATATCCAACATCGCATTACTTCTATTTCTAATTGTTACTTTTAGCAGGGTGGTTGGTGTACAAAGGAAAGAATTTAAATCAGTTTTTGATATGAAATGGTTGTTCAACTATACATCTTTTCTAATTGTTGCATTTGTTGCCGTTTTTGCATTTGAGTATTTGGACTTTAGGTTCTTGAATGCTCTTGACCAATTTATAGTATTAGCAGTGGTCTGTTTGGGTTATATTTTCTTAAATGCTTCATTGACATTTATAGTCATTAGCTTAAGCACTGGAGAAAATGTCTTTAAAAATCAAAATTTTAGAGAACTTACCATCTTTAACTTTTACACAATCATGTTCACATCACTTTTGTGGTTTGGATACTCAAGCTATCACAATGCTGCATTATTGTTTTTAGCGGTCTTAATCATTCCCTTACAAAGGTCCATAGTCATTCAGTTTAAGTCTGAGGAAATAAACCAGCAATTGATTGAAGATCGTTTGACCAAAGCATTAAATCGCCATTATTTTGATGACTTGATCTATGAGAAGTTGGAAAAGAAAATGGAGTTCGGATTAATCTTTCTAGATCTAGACAGATTTAAAAGCATTAATGATACCTATGGTCATTTGGTAGGTGATGAAGTTCTCATTGATTTGGTTCAGAAAATTAAAAGCTACATACGAAATAACGATGTAATTGTTAGGTATGGTGGTGATGAATTTTGTATTGTTACCTATGATATGGCCTTTGGTGAAATTTTATATGAAATTCTTAAAAAGAATATGGACCACTTTTATTTAGATAATACTCATGATAAAGTAGAATATACCTTCACAATGAGTTTAACGCTCTATGACGGACTAAATAGAGATTCCTATAGGAATATTATGAATGAAGCAGACAGGTGTATGTACGAGCGAAAGCAGGTCTCTTAATGGTAATGATAATAATACTGGTATGTCTTATATCAATTTATATGATGATTGCAGGACAAATGAAGTCAGATAAAACAGCCATACTGTGGGGACGTGTGATGTTTGTTGCTACGGTTATCATGTTAAGTACTTTATGGCTGGTAGTATATAGGTAATGATGAGGAAATCAATTTAAAATTGGTTTCCTTTAATTTTTGTTACGATTATTGTTCTAATACAATTACAAATAACTTGTGTAAATACAGCATTCTTATTTGACTTAAATAAATTGAGGCGTTAAAATTAAAGTAACAGCACGGATATCGATTGCAAGCCGTGTTAAATAACTCCTGACGTGATGTCGGCGGTTAAAACTAAATCGATATCAGAGGTGAATAAATTGAAAAGAGCATTAGAAATAATTAAGGACCAGGCACTAACATATGAACAGAAGGTATTGTCACTCGCTAGAGAGGCAGAGGACAGTTTAAACGTTCTAAGTATTTCGCAAGGTGTGCAGAAGTTAAGGGATGAAAATATTGTATGTGATCTATTTGAGGGCCATGCCCCATATAGACCAAGGTATATCGTTCCAGATTACGAAAAGTTCATGGAAGTAGGCAGCCAGTTTCTTGCCCTTGATCCTCCAGAGGATTTAGAAGATGCAATTAACAATTTATTGATTCTGTATAAACATGTTCCATCAATCTCATCATTCCCTGTATATATTGGTAATATTGATAAATTATTAAACCCATATATAGAAGATGAGGCCACTGCTTTTAAAGCAATTAAGAGATTTTTAAAGCACATTGATAGAACGATTACAGATTCATTTTGTCATGCAAATATAGGACCGGAAGATACAATTGCCGGTAGATTAATATTAAAAGCAGAAAGAGAGCTACAGGATTCTATTCCCAATTTGACGCTGAAGTTTTCTGAGAATACTTCGGATGCTCTTGCAATAGAGGCAATCAAAACTGCACTTGTAACAGCTAAACCAAGCTTTGCATTTGACGAGATGTTCAGATCAGATTTTAAGGGTGATTATGCTGTTGTAAGTTGTTATAACGGACTTAATATCGGTGGTGGTTCTTACACATTGGTGAGAATGAAACTAGATAAATTAGCAATGAAGGCATCGTCTAAGAAGGATTACTTAGAAAATCATCTTAAAGAAGCTGTTGATTTGATGGTTGAGTATATGGACGAGCGTATTCGCTTTTTACTTGATGACTCTGGTTTCTTTGATTCTAGCTTCTTGTCTAGAGAAGGGCTGATCAATAAAGACCTATTTACAGCAATGTTTGGAATCGTTGGTCTTGCTGAAGCCGTGAATCACTTAATGAAACTGCAAGGTAGCACTGAGCGTTTTGGACATAGCAAGGCAGCTGACGAACTCGGCGAAGAGATCGTAAAACAAATGCAAGAATATGTGAATACACATACGAATCCACATTTAGCTGTTTCTGGGGGACATTATTTACTCCATGCACAGGTAGGCATCGACTCAGATATTGGTACGAGTCCTGGCTGTAGAATTCCAATTGGTGAGGAACCTGAAATTCATGAACATATGATTCAAGCGGGTAGATACCATAAGTATTTCCCATCTGGAATTGGCGATATATTTAGTTTTGATGAAACAACGAAGAAGAACCCTGAGTATATTTTAGATATTATTAAAGGTGCATTTAAATCAGGAATGCGATACTTCTCACTTTATGGTTCTGATGCAGACGTGATTAGAATTACAGGTTATCTGGTTAAACGCTCTGAAATAGAAAAGTTGGACCGCGGTGAACAAGTATTAAGAGACACAGTGGCACTGGGACTGGGGTCGGTTAAGAATCAACATATCCTAGAACGTAAGGTAAGAGAAAACCCAGACCGGTAATGAATCATTCTTATATGTAACTTATCAAGACCCGTGGTACTGCTATCACGGGTCTTTAATCGTAAAGAATAAAAAGAAGGTGTACTTATGAGAGGTATTGTTGCACGTATATTACCCTTTAGTTCTGTGGATGGACCTGGCAATCGTTCGGTCGTATTTCTGCAAGGTTGTAACTTTAATTGTCTGTACTGCCATAATCCTGAGACCATACCTGTATTAAAAAACGCGGATGAGATGGACCATGTTAAAAGTATGTCGGTCAATGAGATAATGAAAGAACTTAACAAAGTCAAAGTGTTCACGTCAGGGGTTACAATCTCGGGTGGTGAATGTACTGTTCAATATGATTTTCTATTGTTGTTGGTTAAAGAACTAAAAGCGAATGGTTTTAATGTTTTCATAGACTCTAATGGGAATGTTTCCAAAGAAAAACTAAAAGTCCTAATGACATATGTAGATGGATTTATGATTGATATGAAATCCATTGATCCTGAAGAACACAAAGCTTTAACTGGTGCTGACAATAAACTGATGGTCCAAAGTCTCCATATTCTTGCTGAGGCAAATAAACTTTATGAGGTGAGAACTGTCATCATTCCAGATGTACTTGATAACATGCGTAGTGTTATTGGTGTAGCAGAAATTGTTGTTAAATACAATCCGGATATTAGATACAAAATCATTAAGTATAGACAGCATGGCGTTCGTGAAGAATTGTTGAAATCAGCCTCTCCGAGCAATGAATTGATGAATGATCTCTATGCAGTTGCGGAAAGAATTGGATGTAGGAATATATTAATCATATAATATACATTTAATCGAATGTATGTTTGTGCTATCATGAAATAGGGTGATAAAATGTTAGATTATATTAAAGGTACTGTAGAATATATATCAGAAGGTTATGTTGTTATTGAAAACCATGGTATGGGGTATAAAGTGATGACCTCTTCATTTTCAATGGCAGATTTAAATAGTATGGAAGATGAAGTTATTGTCTATACACAAATGATTGTTAGGGAAGATGATATTAGCATCTGTGGTTTTTCCACGCGCCATGAGTTGACAATGTTTAGGCTTCTAACATCGGTGAGTGGAATAGGGACCAAGGTTGCCCTTGCAATCCTGTCTTCGATTGGTGTCTACGATTTAGCAGCAATAATATCTACTGGTGATGTAAATACACTTGTAAAGGCACCTGGTGTCGGTAAAAAGACCGCACAGCGTGTCATTCTTGAGTTAAAAGATAAAATTGATAAGAAGATGAAAGCAGATGCCTTTCCAATGGGTGATATTAAAACACCTCATGTTGCTCAAGCCAGCTCTAGCCAACGTGAAGCACTTGAAGCACTTATGGCACTTGGATACTCAAATGATGAATCCGAATCCGTTATTGCACGCATTGACACATCAAACAAAAATACAGAGGCTATTATAAAAGAGGCTCTTCAGTTAATAATGACAGGATGAGTTGGAGGCAACAATGGAAAATTTTCAAGTAGATAGATTTGTAACACCAGATTTTATTGAAGAAGATCAAAAAGTCGAAGTACATTTACGCCCTCAAACTCTAGATGATTACATAGGGCAAGCCAGAACAAAAGAAAAACTTTCCGTCTTTATAGGGGCTGCAAAAATGAGGAATGAGCCACTGGACCACGTTTTGCTCTACGGACCTCCGGGACTGGGAAAAACAACACTCTCAGGCATTATTGCCAATGAGATGGGTGTTAACATGAAGGTGACTTCAGGACCAGCGATTGAAAGACCTGGTGACCTAGCGGCTATCTTAAATGGATTAAAAGAAAATGATGTCCTCTTTATAGATGAAATCCATAGACTCAGTCGACATGTTGAAGAGGTGCTTTATCCTGCCATGGAAGACTTTGTTCTCGATATTATAATTGGTAAAGGACCAGGTGCAAAATCAGTAAGAATTGATTTGCCTAAATTTACACTTGTTGGAGCGACAACAAGAGCGGGCCAGTTAACCTCACCACTTCGTGATCGATTCGGTGTCATATGTAAGTTAGAACTTTATAATTCTGAGGAGCTTTCTGGAATTGTTAAGCGCTCTGCAAAAGTACTTAACGTAGATATTAATGGACAAGCAGCCATTGAGGTTGCGAGACGTTCAAGAGGAACACCACGTATTGTGAATAGACTCCTTAAACGCGTACGTGACTATGCACAGGTTTATGGTGATGGTGTTGTGACAATTGACCTTGCAAACAGGGCCTTAAATATGCTTGAAGTAGACAAGCTAGGCCTTGACGGTGTAGACCGCAAGATTTTAGTGACCATAATAGAAAAGTTTGATGGTGGACCTGTTGGGTTAGATACCCTTGCAGCGTCTACAGGGGAAGAACGAAGCACCATTGAAGATGTTTATGAGCCTTATTTACTCCAACTTGGTTTTATCAATAGAACTCCAAGGGGGCGTGTAGTAACCAAATTAGGATACAAACATATGCAGGTTGATTTTCAATCAGACTTGCTGAATTGGTCTGAATAGGAGGAAAACATGAAGCTTAAAATAATGAGTTTTGTATTAGTACTTTCATTACTAGTAACAGGGGTAGGTTCATTTGCCTCTGAGCTTCCAGAGGGACTGATCAAAGTTGGACTCAAATATGGTTCTGTCACAAATGATGTTGAGACTATTACATCAGAAAATGGGTTTGATATAGCGTTTAAGAATGGCAATACTGTGAGTTTGATCTCAGACCTAAGTCATGAAAAAGTTCTTAAAGCCAAAAAAGATGATGGTTATCATATTCAGGTAGGGCCTGTTTACGGTACACTACCAGAAATGTTAGGTGTATTAAGTTCACTTAGAAAAAAAGACACATCGGTTTATCCTGTGTTTGAAAATGGATGGAAAATCTATTATGGTAGTTATTCAACAAAGGCAAAAGCTGAAGCAGACATAAGTAAAGTGAAAAGCAAGCTGGGCTCAAATGTTGTGGTAACCGGTATTAACTCCAAATTTGTTCAAATAAATGGGGCAAATAGTATTGTCTTTATTTATGAGTCCGGACAAAACGATTTTTTCTTACGTGCAAGTACAAAAACGAGTTCGAATGTTGTAGTAGGCTATAACACAAAAACTTATAGAGGGGGTATCGGTTTTAAAAGATACCCGGATTCAGTTCTAACTGTTATCAATTACATATCCTTAGACGATTACCTTTATGGTGTTCTTCCGAAAGAAATGTCAGGGAGCTGGCCATTAGAAGCTTTAAAAGCTCAAGCAATTGCAGCGAGAAATTTTGCAGTTGCAAGTATGGGCAAACATTCAGAACATGGATTTGACATCTGTAGTACAACAGACTGCCAGGTCTACGGTGGACATTCTGTGGAAAAACCAAGATCAAATCAAGCAGTTGACGAAAGCTCAGGGAAACTGTTAAAATACAACGGGAAAATTGTTCAGGCATACTACCATTCAAACAGTGGTGGACAGACTGAAAACATTGAAAATATTTGGACGAGCAGTTTGCCTTATATTGTAGGGGTTCATGATCCTTATTCAGTGGGTTCTCCTAACACCGACTGGGAATTAAGTTATACCTTAAAAGAGATCGAAAACATTCTTTCTAAAAAAGGTTATTCCATTGGTACACTAAAAGATGTTAGAATTGAAGAAGTGAGTGAAAATGGCCGTGTACAAAAACTTGTTTTTATTGGTTCTGCTGGAAAAGCTGAATTGATCAAAGAGAAATCACGTGCATTGTTTGGTTACACAACATTAAAGAGTATGTGGTTTGAACTGGGCAACAAGCCCATGGTCACCGTTGTAAGTCGCAGTTCTTATAGTAGAACCGATTTATCAACTGCAAATTATGTCACAGCAAATGGGATAGAATCATCTAACAACAACAGTTTCGTCGTTACAGATGGTCAAAATACAGACAAACTTTCATTTTCTTCAGACAAGGTTGTCTTTAGAGGTCATGGATTTGGTCACGGACTGGGTATGAGTCAGTGGGGCGCGAAAGTTATGGCAGAGAGTGGCTTTGATTATGAGCAAATTCTAACCCATTATTATAAAAATACCATTATAGAATAAGAGGAAATTATGAAAAAATCAGATTTTTACTTTGATCTCCCAGAGGAGCTTATTGCACAGACGCCTCTTAAGGATCGTACCAGTTCTAAATTGATGGTTATCAACAAAGAAACTGGATCGATTGATCACAAGGTTTTCAAAGATATCTTGGACTACTTTGAAGCAGGAGACTGTCTAGTAGTCAATAATACCAGGGTTCTGCCTGCCAGAATATATGGCTACAAAGAAACGGGTGCCAAGGTTGAGTTTTTACTGCTAAAACGTGTATCAGACAATCGTTGGGAAACCCTAGTGAAGCCAGGTCGAAAAGCTAAGATGGATGCAGAGTTCATTTTTGGAGATGGCTTAATGAAGGGCAAAGTTGTTGGTATGGCTGATGAAGGTGCTCGTGTAGTTGAGTTTGAATACCAAGGTGTGTTTGAGGAAGTACTGGACCAAATTGGTCAAATGCCACTACCACCCTATATTACAGAAACATTAACTGACCAAGAACGTTATCAGACAGTTTATTCTAAAGAGCGTGGTTCAGCAGCGGCACCTACAGCGGGACTCCACTTTACAGATGAGTTGCTTGCTGCCTTAAAAAACAAAGGTGTTCATGTTTGTACAGTTATGTTACATGTTGGACTTGGAACATTTAGACCGGTTAAAGAAGATGAGATTCTTGATCATAAAATGCACTCAGAGTATTATGAAGTAACAGAGGAATCTGCTAAAATAATTAATGAAACAAAGTCAGCCGGAGGTCGTGTGTTTGCCGTTGGAACCACATCTACAAGAACACTAGAAAGTGTAACCGGGGCTGATGGTATTGTAAAAGCGCAAAAGGGATGGACTGAGATCTTTATCTATCCTGGTTATGAATTTAAAGTAATTGATGGACTAATAACGAATTTCCATCTCCCTGAATCGACACTCATTATGTTGGTGAGTGCCCTATCATCTAAAGATAGTATTTTGAACGCATACAAAGTTGCGGTTGAAGAAGAGTATAGATTCTTTAGCTTTGGCGATGCTATGTTACTTATATAGCAGGAGGTAAAAATGGCAGTAACTTATGAACTAATCAAAACATGTAAACAAAGTGGTGCTAGACTTGGTAAACTTCATACACCACATGGTACCATAGACACACCAGTCTTTATGCCAGTTGGAACACAAGCCACGGTAAAGTCAATGACACCAGAAGAAGTTAAAGAAATTGGTGCAGGTATACTCCTAAGTAATACCTATCATTTATTTATGCGTCCTGGCCATGAGCTTATAGAAAAAGCGGGCGGACTGCATAAATTCATGAACTGGGATGGCGCTATTCTAACAGATAGTGGTGGTTTCCAGGTGTTTAGCCTAGGTGACCTACGTAAGATCACCGAAGAAGGTGTTGAGTTCAGATCACATATTGATGGTTCTAAACATTTTCTGAGTCCGGAAAAAGCAGTTGAAATTCAAACAGCATTGGGTTCTGATATTATGATGGCTTTTGATGAGTGTGCACCTTATCCTGCAGACCATAACTACGTTAAAAAGTCATTAGAGAGAACAACACGTTGGTTAGGTAGATGTGTTGAAGCCCATAAAAATACTGAGAATCAAGCCCTATTTGGAATCATTCAAGGTGGGATGTACGAAGACCTTAGACGTCAAAGTATTGAGGAAATCACTCAATATGATCTACCAGGATATGCAGTTGGTGGACTCAGTGTTGGTGAGCCAAAGCCGTTAATGTATGAAGTGCTTGAATATACAACACCATACATGCCAAAGGATAAACCGCGTTATTTAATGGGTGTTGGTAGCCCTGATTGCCTTGTAGAAGGTGTCATTCGTGGTATTGATATGTTCGATTGTGTACTGCCAACAAGAATAGCACGTAACGGTACTGCTATGACTTCAGAAGGTAGAATCGCAATTAAAAATGCTAAACACAGAGACGATTTTGGTCCTCTTGACCCTGAGTGTGATTGTTATACTTGTAAGAACTACTCAAGAGCGTATCTGCGTCACTTGTTTAAAGCCAATGAAATGTTATCTGCACGTCTATTCACCTACCACAACATTCATTTCCTAGTGAATCTAATGAAGGATGTACGTCAGGCAATTATGGATGATAGACTGTTAGATTTCAGAAAAGAGTTTTTTGAAAAATATGGTTACGAAATATAAACGCCATATTTTGATGAAAAAGTTAATTTAATGTATTTAACCCACCTAGTTCTAAATACCTTAGAACTAGGTGGGTTTTTTATTACTTTATATTCAAATTTTCAGAATAATTCGATAAAGTTTTGTCGAATATAGTCGAAGATGTGAGAATGTGATAAAATTCTGGGTATATAAAGATTGTAAAATCTAGTGATTGGGGGAGTTAACATGAAAATAGGCATACGCGGGAAATTAATTAGTTTATTTACTATCGTGCTGGTACTTGCATTAGGTTCGGTAGGAGTTGGGTCGTATTTGCAGTCCTCTTCTATGTTGGTAGATGAAATGAATGGTAATGCAGACTCACTTTTAGGAATGATTTCAAATCAGGTTCATAGTTATTTTGATATGCATTTATCCTCTGTAAGAATTGCAGGGGCTAACGATAATGTCAAAAATGTATATTCAAAATTTAATGCTGAGAATGATATGATGTCATCGTTTAAAGACTACATTGAGGAGTACCAAGATGTAATGTATGTTTATTTAGGTACTGAAAGAAAAGATTTTTTCATTTGGCCTGAAACGGAACTGCCAGAGGGATATGATCCGACGGCAAGACCTTGGTATCAGCAAGCGGTTGAAGCAGATACAGCCGTGTGGACTGACCCTTATGTAGATGCATTCACGGGTGACATGATTATTTCAGCGGCTATGCCGGTATATGATGGACGTAATAAGTTTGTTGGTGTTTTAGCTATTGATTTATCTCTTGCAAATCTAGCAGACCAAATATCCAGTATTAGGATTGGTGAAACGGGTTATCCATTTGTATTTGATAACAATTATAATCTAATGGTTCATCCGAATCAGGAAAAAATAGGGAAACCTTCAGCTGTTCCAGAATTACAGGAATTTATTAAAAATGGAAACACAGGACTCTTAGAGTATACATTTGAAGGTGAAAAGAAGTTTGCGGCAATCAGTTATGTTGAAGAATTGAACTGGCCTATAGCGGCAAGTTTGCCTATGAATGAAGTGAATGCTAAATCCTTTGTAATGTTAAAAGCTATAATGATGATTGGTGTACTGACACTTCTTGTTGCTGGGCTAGTAAATATGTTCTTCTCAAAATCTATAGTTCAACCGATCATTACAATTGGTAATGAAATGGAAAAAGTGAAAAATGGTGATTTTACTGTCCAGGCAGACATAAAAACCAATGATGAAGTTGGGGTTTTGGCAGAGAACTTTAACGAAATGGTTTCTCAAGTTCGTGAACTTGTCTTTAGTGCTAAAGAAGTTGCTCAGAAGGTTTCTGTTTCTGCAACAGATTTAGCTGCAACATCTGAACAGACCAGTGCTTTATCAACGGAAGTTTCAAAAACAGTTGATGAGATTGCAAAAGGCGCAACAGACCAAGCAAATGAAGCTGAAAAAGGCGCTCAACTTGTATATGGATTAGACCAAAAGTTCACTAATTTAACAACTGGCACAGAGGAGATGGGTCACTCTGCTGAGGAAGCTATAAGCTCTAGTGCAACAGGCCTAAAGAGTGTAGAGGAGCTTATGGAAAAAACGAAAGAAAGCAATGCATCCTCTAACAAAGTAGGAGACGCTATTACTGCTCTTACTGAAAAATCTAACAATATTGGTGTATTTGTTGAAACAATCAGTTCCATAGCTGAGCAAACCAATCTACTTGCTTTAAATGCATCTATTGAAGCAGCAAGAGCGGGCGAACATGGACGTGGTTTCGCAGTTGTTGCTGACGAAATTCGTAAACTTGCTGAAGGTTCTAACGAAGCTGCTGAAGAAATTCGAAAGATTGTTAGTGAAATTATGGATGAAAATAGAAAGGCTCAAACCATAATGGCTGATGTTGGTGAAATCACTGAACGCCAGACTGAAGCTGTAGATGGTGTAAACGATTCATTTGAAAGAATATCCTCATTAATTGATTCAATTACAGTTAAAATCCATGACACTTCAAAATTTGTTTTGGACATGGGTGAAGACAAAGACAACATTGTAGCTGCTATTGAAAATATTTCAGCAGTATCTGAGGAAACTGCTGCATCAACCGAAGAAGTTAGTGCATCTGTTGAACAGCAAGCTAATGCAGTTGACGAAGTTGCAAGAGCAGCAGAGGAGTTAAATCATTTAGCGGATTCGCTTAACAATGAAATTAGTAGATTTAAGGTTTAATAACTTAAGAAACTGATTCAAATGGCTTGGCAATTCATTTAGAGATGGATTGCCAAGTTTTATGCATTTTTCTTCGAAATTCACATAAAACTTAAATTTTGAAGAAGGAATAATTGATTTTAGGTCGAATAGTAGTATTTAGTGACATATAAAGGAGGCTATTTCATGGCATTTTCACTAATTTACATTGCAGCAATCTTTGGTATCTTCTACTTTCTGCTTATACGTCCACAACAGAAAAAGACTAAGCAGCTAAAAGATATGCGCGAAAGCATTAAAGTTGGAGACACAGTTGTTACTATCGGTGGGCTAACTGGTAAAGTTGCACGTGTTTCAGAAGACGACCTATATCTAAAAGTAGGTTCAACGGAACTTACATTTAAAAAATGGGCAATTGGTAGCATTTCTGAAGACTAATCAGAGCAATTAGATGTATTCTAACAAAGGTCATATCACATTTGTGATATGATCTTTTTGCGTTAAGGAATATTAAGCTTTAAGAACTGGTAACAGCGGCGATGCTATGCTATAATTGGTATGTATTTACGAGAGGAGGGAAAGCAATGAAACACATTAAGACACTGAACGCTGGAACTTTAAAAGAGTCTGCTTCACATGGCGGATGTGGCGAATGTCAAACATCTTGTCAGTCAGCTTGTAAAACATCTTGTACTGTAGCAAACCAGGAATGCGAAAACAAATAGTTTTACATAGACTGAAATTACGCGGTTAATCCGCTGCAAGACGTACTGAAAAGACCAGCCCGCGTACACGGAGCGTACGCTGCTGGTCATTTTTGTGTAGACCGGTGAGTGAGAATGTATGCTCACATTTTTTGTGTATACTCCATTGTGTGGTTATAAGAACATTTTGGATTTAATAAAGATTTAGAGCAAAACTTAAACGCGTTGGAGGTAACAATGATTCATAAGTTTGAACAAGGTGGATTGTTTATGGTTGTAGACGTAAACAGTGGTGCCGTTCATGTTGTTGATGCGCTGGTATATGATATTCTTGATCATTATCCAAGTCAATCAGCAGGTGAAGTTGTAAATATACTAAAAGAAAAGTATGAAGAAAAAGAAATTTTAGATGCAGTTGGCGAAATTGAAGAATTGATTCAAGCTGAGCAAATTTATTGTGAAGACAAATACATTCAAAGCTTAGAATTCAAAGCACGTAAGCCAGTAATTAAGGCAATGTGCCTACATGTAGCACATGATTGTAATATTAGATGTAAGTACTGTTTCGCTTCGCAAGGTGATTTTGAAGGTGATAGAAGCCTAATGTCATACGAAACGGGCAGAAAAGCATTAGAATTCCTAGCACAAAATTCTGGAAACAGAAGAAATCTTGAAGTAGATTTCTTTGGTGGAGAACCACTAATGAATTTTGAGGTATGTAAGCAATTGGTTGAATATGGCCGTTCAATTGAAGAAAAGTACAATAAACTGTTCCGGTTCACAATGACAACGAATGGTGTACTTCTTAACGACGAGAACATGGACTATATCAACAAAGAAATGCATAATGTTGTTTTAAGTCTAGATGGCCGTCCTGAAATTAACGATGAAATGCGTTACACAATTTCTGGTGGCGGAACTTATGATGTAATTATGCCCAAGTTCAAAAAAATGGTGGAGAAGCGTGAAGGAAAATCATATTATATTCGTGGTACATTTACACGTTTTAATACTGACTTTGCTAAAGACGTTCTACACATGGCTGATCAAGGTTTTGAACACGTATCAGTTGAACCGGTTGTTGCAGAAGAAAAACATGATTATGCACTAAGAGAAGAAGATATGAAAACAATCTTTGAGCAATATGACACTTTGGCAGAAGAGCTAATAAAGCGAGAAAAGAACGATGAAGGGTTCAACTTCTTCCACTTTATGGTTGACCTTAGCCAAGGCCCATGTATTGTAAAACGTCTATCCGGTTGTGGAGCAGGCGCTGAATACATTGCAGTCACACCAGAAGGTGACTTATATCCATGTCACCAGTTTGTTGGTAACGAAGAGTTTAAAATGGGAAGTGTGTTAACGGGTGAGATGGACATGTCTCTAAACAACTCGTTTAAAAACGCCCACGTTTATAACAAACCTGACTGTAAAGAGTGCTGGGCAAAGTTCTATTGCTCAGGTGGATGTCATGCAAATGCACATAACTTTAATAATGACATCAATGTTCCTTATAGTCTTGGTTGCGATATGGAGAAGAAGCGTCTTGAATGCTCTCTATATATTCAAGCGAAACTGATGACGGAGGATTAAACATGATTAAAGATTTTCAAGGAATTTCACCTAAAATTGATGAAACGTGTTTTGTTGCTGAAACGGCTATGGTAATTGGAGATGTAGTCTTAGCTGAAAATGTTAATGTTTGGTACGGCACAGTTATTAGAGCAGATGTCAATCATGTAAGAATTGGAAAAAACACCAATATTCAAGATAATACAGTTGTTCATGTTGACAGTGGTGTTTATCCAACCATTATTGGTGAGAATGTTACTATTGGTCATGGCGCAATTGTTCATGCATGTACAATTGGAAACAATACCTTGATTGGTATGGGTTCGATCATACTAGATGGTGCAGAAATTGGAGAAAACGTGATCATTGGTGCCGGTGCTCTTGTACCCCCAGGTAAGAAAATTCCAAGCAATTGTCTTGTAGTGGGTTCACCAGCAAAAGTGGTTCGAGAATTAGGTGAAGATGAAATTGAAAATCGGATTCATCATGCAGCCAAGTATGTTAAGTTGGCTGAGAAACATAAATAATACAAAATAATAGTGGGGTGAATAAAGATGAAGCGTAATAGCTTTAGTGTATTTATAGTCCTTTCAGCACTTATTGTAGGATGTATCTTATTAGCTTTTAGTGGACTATCGATCGGTACAATGAGAATTGATTCTGTTGCAGACTCTATCAAACTTGGTCTTGATATTGAAGGCGGTGTTGTTGTCGTTTATGAAGCGCAAACAGATGCTGAAGGCACAGACTTATCAAAAATTATGGATCAGTCTATTAGTGTAATTGGCAAACGTGTAAATGAACTGGGTTTAACAGAACCCATTATTACACGTCAAGGTGACAAACGAATTCGTATAGAACTTCCAGGTGTAAAAAACATTCAGGAAGCTGTAGACTCAATCGGTAAAACAGCTCAGCTCGAATTTATACTTGTAGATGCTGAAAATCAAGCTTCGAGCGGTATGACAGCTGAAGAGTTTACTGGCGAATCTGTCTTTACAGGTGAACTTGTTAAAGATGCAAGCTATGGTTACTCTGAGCAATACGGACATACAGTTCAACTTGAAATGGACGGAGACGGGAAAGAAAAGTTTAGAGAAGCAACATTTAAAGCATCTCAAATGTCAGCTTATGGCGGACAAATAGCAATTCTTCTTGATAATGAAGTCATTTCTGCTCCATTTGCAAGAGAACAAATTCCAAATGGTCAGGCAGTAATCAATGGTAACTTTACACAAGTAGATGCAGCAAATCTTGCGGCACTGATCCGTGGCGGTGCTCTTCCAGTAGAACTGAAGGAAATCCAAAGTTCACTGATTGGACCAACATTAGGTAAGAATGCTCTTGATTCTGCACTTAATGCAGCCAAAGTAGGCTTTATGCTTGTTATCGTATTTATGGTGGTTTACTACAGAGTTCCAGGTGTGGTTGCATCACTGGCTCTACTCCTGTATTCTTGTTTACTACTATTCACTATGATTGGTTTTGGCGCGACTTTAACACTACCAGGTGTTGCGGGTATCGTTCTTTCTGTAGGTATGGCGGTTGATGCCAACGTAATTATATTTGAAAGAATAAAAGAAGAGATTGGAAACGGAAAAACACTTCGTGCCTCAATTGATTCAGGCTTCTCAAGAGCCCTTAAAACAATTTTTGATGCAAACATTACAACCTTTATTGCAGCTGTTGTACTATTCTACTTTGGTGAAGGTCCAATTAAAGGGTTTGCAGTAACGCTTATGATTGGTATTGTAATCAGTATGGTAACAGCAGTGGTTGTAACTAAAACGATGTTACGCTCATCCATATCATTAAATGCTCTAAACAATAAAAAACTATTTGGTGCAAGGGGGTAATGCAGATGAAAATAGCTCAAAATTATAAAATCTGGTTTGCCATTTCTCTTGTAGTTATAGCGGTCGGAGTAGGCGCAGCTCTATTTATGGGATTAAATCTTGGTATCGACTTTACTGGCGGTACGATGATGCAAATTGAAATGGGTCAGACAGTTGAAGTTGCAGAAATTAATTCAATTGTTGAAGAATTTGACCTTAATCCAGATGTTATTCACGCAGGTGCTGAGAAGACAGAGATTATATTAAAAACTAAAAATTCTCTATCCAACACAGAGCGAATGAATATATTTACAAAGGTTAAATCAGAGTACAATCTAGAAGATACTGCATTTATTGGTGCCGAGCAATTTGGACCAGCAATAGGTGACGAAATTCAAGGTCGTGCAATGATCGCAGTTTTGCTTGCCTCAGTAGGCATGTTCATCTACATTATTTTTAGATTTGAACTTATCTATGGTGTATCTTCAATAATTGCACTGATGCATGATGTTCTAATCTTACTAAGTATCTATGCAATCTTTAGAGTGCCGGTAAACTCATCCTTTATCGCTGCCGTTCTTACAATCGTAGGGTACTCAATTAATGATACTATTGTTGTATTTGATAGAGTGCGTGAAAATGTTAAGAAAATGGAAAAGGCTTCATTCTCGGAAATTGCGAATACAAGTCTAAAACAAACACTTACAAGATCAATTAACACATCTGTAACAACGCTTTTGGTTATAGGTGCTTTATATGTATTGGGTGTTGAATCGATTAAAGCGTTTGCCTTCCCACTTATGGCAGGTGTCCTTGTAGGGACCTATTCTTCAATCTTTATCGCCAGTCCAGTTTGGGCACTATTTAAAACGGCTCAGAAGAATAAAAAGAGATCTTATCCTGTAAAAGAGGAAATGTAAATTTATTTGTAGCTTGATATATTAATAAAAATTATAAGATTGACAATATCTAAAGGGGACTGCAATCGCAGTTCTCTTTTTTCTTAGTTATCAAAGGAGTTTTGAAATTGGTTCAATATAAATAGAACGATATAAGCGATAACCTATTATAGTCAAATGACTTTTGAATTCATTATGATTATTTAAAGTTATAAGTGTCTTTTATCTGATATTCTTATAGAGCATTTTAAAAATAATTGTCAAATGGTGCTTAGATTGTATGTCCGTCAATATGAGGGAATATGACTTAGGAAGTATTGCTTCTGAAGTATAGCTTATATTAACGCTTGAATCTAAATCTCAATTTGAATATCTATTTAAATATCTATTTTAGTACCTATTAAATAAACTTAGGGAGGGCAACAATGAAGTTCATAAGCAAAATCAAGATAAAATCTGTTCTGATCATGGGCATAATATCAATGATTATACTCACCGGTTATTTAGGATTTGTTTCATTTAGCGGAATAAACGGATTGGCATCTGAGTCAGTACCTCTTATTCATTCCAATGAAACACTGATGAAAATAGCACTGGACATGAGACGATCAGAAAAAGATTTTTTACTGAATGACCTTAAAAACCCAGATTTTTATGAGGTGAATTCAAGTCAAAATTTAGATCAGTTCAAAAGAAGTTTTGAAAAAACCAATAAAGTGATTTCTGACATAACTTCTTATAACAATCGTCTAAATATTTTATCAGAAGACCAGTTGAGTGATGCAGAGTCACTTCTTTCTGAAAACCATAAAGCCTTCTTAGAACTTACAGAGTTATATAAAACCAGGGGTTTTAATGAATTTGGTCTTATTGGTGAGTTAAGAAGTTCGATTCATGGTGTAGAAGAAGGTATCAGTTCAACAGGAAATAACAGTAGTTTAAAGATTCACTTGTTACAACTTAGGCGTATAGAAAAAGATTATTTCCTTAGAAACGAAATGTTGTATGTTGAAAAAATTGGCGAGCAAGTCATTCGGTTTAAAACGGCAGTTCTTGATTCAAGTGAAAGCGAAATAGTGAAAAATAAAGTTATTACATCACTTGACCTTTACAGAGACACTTTCAAGCAAATTACTGATTTAGATGAAGTGATTGGAAGATCAGGAACAGAGGGCAAACTTGGTAGTTATAATGCGACATCTCAACATCTGTTAGGTGTTCTTGAGCTAAACAATAGAACGATCTCAGAAAACGTACGGAATGAATCATTGGTTTTAAAAGATGCGATTCGTTTTACAACGCTTTTGGTGATACTTATTTCTATTGTTATAGGCCTTGCTATACCACTATTGGTTTTAAGACCTATTGCATCAACAAGCAAAGTGGTCTCGGAACTTTCTCAAGGAGATGGTGATTTAACGATACGAATGAGCGAAGGTAAAAATGAAATGGGTTCACTTCGTAAGAATATGAACATCTTTATTACCATGATAAGGAACATTGTTGTTGGTGTTAAAGAAAGCGCCAATCATGTGACATCTTCTACAAATGAGTTGAACCGTGCTACGACGGATGCCAATAAGAATATTGAACTTATATCTCAAGAAGTACAAAGCATTACCACTGAGATTGAACATAACTCAGGTATTGTTGAAGAGGTCTCTGCATCTGTTCAAGAAATGGCACAAAGCGCAACAGACGTAGGAGAGGATGCATCAATCCTTCTTGCAAGTGCAAAAGGTGTAACTATAGCTGTTCAAGAAGGATCACAGGACCTAGATGCAGCAACTGAATCCGTTAACAAAGTTAAGATCAGTTCAATGGAAGTTACTGAAGAAATTGATAAATTGGAATCTTACTCTAATGAAATCGAGTCAATTATTGGTCTCATAACAGGGATTTCTAACCAAACCAATCTTCTGGCCTTAAATGCGAGTATTGAAGCTGCGAGAGCTGGTGAACATGGACGTGGTTTCGCTGTTGTTGCTGAAGAAGTACGTAAACTTGCAGTTGAAAGCAGTCAGTCAACTGATAAAATTTCTGAACTGATTACAATGATCAGACATATGGTTGGAAAAACCAAAGAGAGTATTCAGCATGAAGCTGTTCAAATCAATAAAAGTGTAGAAATGACCAATACTGCAAATAAAGCCTTTAAAAGTGTTATCTCCAAGGTTGAAAGCATGGAAAGTAGGATAGGACACATTTCTCAATTGACTCTGAATCAGTCTCAAGTAAGTGAACAAGTTGCGAAGGCTATGGATGAAGTCGCAAATGTTACATCCAACAATGCAGCTTCTGCAAAGCAGATAAACGAAAATGTGGAAAATCAAGTGGCTATATTTGAAGAAATTGGTGCATCGCTTGAGGAACTCCATAGAATTGCAGAGAATCTTGAAGAAGAAACAGATAGATTCAAAGTTTAAACTATAAATTTTATCATTGTGCCGCCCTTGAAGGATCTAGTCAAAGGGCGGTTTTTGTTTAAAGTTTGCCTCATCTACTGCCCTTGTATGTAATTTCTGGTATAATTGAAACATACAAAAATGAGGAGGATACAAATGAAAGCGACATTTATACTATCACTTGCAATGGCTATCCTAATTGCAATTTTTGCACTGCTCAATGGTGGCTCTGTTCCTGTAAATTTAGGATTTATGCAGTTAGAGTCTTCTCTTGCATTAGTTATACTCGTGTCTGTTGCTATAGGCGCTGTGATCATCTATCTAATTGATGTAGTTGGTAAGTTTAAAAGTGCCTACCGCATTAAAGAATTGGAAAAGAGAATTTTGATTCTTGAGAAAGAAGTTACAGAAAAAGATGCAACAATTAAGCAACTATCCAGAGTAGAATCTACGAAAGATGGTGCAGCTGCAAACAAGGAACAAGAAAAGACTTCGGATAAGAACACAGCTCAAGGTGGATCAACTGAGAGTATTTAATGAAAATAAGGTGACTTAATTGAATATATTTGAAAAAATTTGGATGAGTCGTAGCGGTGAAACCGATATGACTGCAGTTACAAATGAATTGAATGTAAGCCCGCTTGTGGCAAATATTCTTGCAACAAGAGGTATTACAGAAGTTGATAAAGCGAAAAAATTTCTATATTCAGAAGTGAGGGATCTTTATGATCCCTTTTTACTTGAGGGTATGGAAAAATCAGTAGAAAGAATTAAGAAAGCAATGGAGCTCAGTGAGCAAATTGTAATTTATGGTGATTATGATGTTGACGGTATTACCTCAATTTCAGTGTTACTTAAATACTTTAATCATGTGAATTATCCAGTACAGTTTTATATCCCAAATAGGCTTAAAGAGGGGTATGGAATTAATGAAGATGCAGTCATGCGTATTGCTGAAGAGGGTACTGATGTACTACTTACGGTAGACTGTGGAATTACTTCAGTGCATGAAGCAAAGGTTGCAAAAGAAGTGGGTCTTGACTTAATTATTACGGACCACCACGAATGCCAGTCAGACCTGCCGGATTGTTTTGCTATAATTAATCCGAAACAAGAAAGCTGTACATACCCTTATGATATGCTCGCTGGTGTTGGTATAGCCTTTAAGCTGGTTCAAGGTTTAATGGGAGACGATTTTTTTGATTTTATTGATGAGATTATTGATATAGCTGCTTTAGGAACAGTTGCAGATGTAGCACCTATTTCAGATGAAAATCGTATTATTACCAAGTATGGTCTTGAGAAATTAAACAATACAGATAATAAAGGATTAAAGGCACTCATTGATGTGGCTGGAGTTGAGGGAAAAGAACTCAATACAGGGCATATTGGATTTACCCTGGCGCCTAGAATTAATGCAGCGGGTAGAATAGGCTCACCACATTTAGGTGTTGAACTCCTAACGACCAATGATCCTCAAAGAGCACTTTCTTTAGCAACAGAGCTCAATGGATTGAATGAAAAAAGACAGGCCATTGAAAAGGAAATTCTAGAAGAAGCCTTTGAATACATTGAAAAAAGTGTAGATCTAGATTCAGATCTTGTCATTGTTGTTAAAGGTTATGATTGGCATACTGGCATTATAGGTATTGTTGCCTCGCGTATTGCTGAGAAATACTATAGACCTACTGTCATATTAAATATTGAAGAGGGTGTAGCAAAAGGATCGGCTCGAAGTGTTGGACAGTTCAGTATATTTGATGCCATGTCGAGCTGCAAAGACTTATTTACCAAGTTTGGAGGCCATGCACAAGCCGCTGGAGTATCTTTGCCTGAAGAAAATGTGGAGACCTTCAGACAAAGGGTTAATACATTTGCTAAGAACATTTTAACAGAGAGAGATCTTATTCCTGTACTTAAAGTAGATGGTCACATTCATGGCCATGATGTGAGTTACAAATTAATAGACGAGCTTGAATTATTGGAACCCTTTGGGCTTTCTAACCCTAAACCTCAGTTTGTCATAGAGGATCTACAAGTGGACAAGGTGATGATGATTGGAAAAGATAAAAATCATTTAAAAATGATTGTTCACGATCAGAATAGGGTGTTTGACAGTTTAATGTTTGGCTGTGAAGATAAATACGAGTTTATAAAAACAAAAGATACTGTAAATATGGTTGCCGGTCTTGACCGAAATAGCTTTAGAGGGGTTGAAACAATTCAACTCATGATAAAGGACATAAGAAAGTATAGTGTATATACCCCTTCTTATAAAGAAATGCGAGAGTCGTATGATACGGCACTGGCCAAGTTTTTAGAACATAAAGCAAGACTTGAGAAATCAGAAATGAAAACAGAGCTAGCTAGATTTATTGAGTTGCCTAAAGACGAAAAAACACTTGTTGTTATTGAGTCATCGTCTAGTTTGTTTGATTTTATTAAAGCGTTTCACGACAGGTGGGATTACAAATATAAGATCCATTTTAATGAAGTAAAACAAAAGACTGATTTTGATGTATTGGTTCACCCTGTGCTAAAAGTGGGTGAGCATTTATCGGCGTATATGGAATACGATCAGGTATTACTATACCAAGCCGAAGAACAAGTAGACAATAGTGAAAGAATTAAAGAAGAAGTTATTCCTGAGAGAGAAGCCCTTGTAACAGTCTATAAAGCAATGCTTAAAGAAGGGACTCTGAAAGGGTCAAAATCTGAAATTGCAAATATGTTAGCTTTGAAAATTGGAACATTTGTATTGTCGGCTCTTATTTTAAATGATCTGAAGCTGATCTCTTACACTGAAGTTCATGGTCTTGTTGAACTGGTGATGTTACCAAAACCTAAGGAAAAAATAGATATATTTGAGACTGCACTCTATAAAAGACTTCAGGAGTTTAGAAAAACACGTTTTGAGGAATTATTATCTGCTAAATAGACTATTTTTCTTTAACAACACTTGAAATTTTGATAAAATAACAAGGTCGGGGGCTTAGGGAATGACGACGTTAAGCCTCTCATTTGTGTTAGGTAAGTGAACGGGGAGGTTTTAAAAATGGATTTAAAGTCCAAAATTCGTGTAGTGGAAAATTTTCCAATCGAAGGAATCAGTTTTAAAGATGTGACAACACTGCTTCAAGATGGTGAAGCTTATGCATATGCACTAGATCAAATGATTGATTCAGTTAAAGATGTTGATTTTGATATTATCGTTGGCCCTGAAGCAAGAGGTTTCTTAGTAGGTGCGCCAATGGCAGCTTCAATGAAGAAGGCATTTGTACCAGTAAGAAAACCAGGTAAACTACCATTTGAAACGGTTCAGTACTCTTATGACTTAGAATATGGATCAGATACTTTGGAAATTCACTCTGATGCGATTCCAAAAGGGTCTAAGGTATTAATTGCAGATGACCTACTTGCTACTGGCGGTACTGTTGGTGCCGTTAAAGCCTTGATCGAAAAGATGGGTGGAGAAGTTGTTGCTGCAGTATTTTTAATGGAACTGGACTTCTTAGATGGCAGAAAAGCACTTGGAAATACTGACATCTTTAGTTTAATACATTACCAAGATTAATAATTAGCTTCAATAGAATAATGATATTTAAGGCCACTGGTATTTACCAGTGGTTTTTTTATTGAGTTTGTCTATTAGAATTGCAAAAGATTTTTATCACTTCAAAAAACTCTGATATAGATGAAGTCAAAGGGTTTGAACTGGGTGCATCGGATTAGGAAGGTCTGTATTCATCAAAAGAAGGAGGACGAAATAGGGTGAACTACTACCAAGAAAAAGACAATAACGAATAAACTGAAAATTATGAAAACAATTCTAAACATATCTTGCATTGAGACCTATATCAATTTGGTATATAATAAGAATAATTCAGAAAAACAGGTCATAAATATGCGTTAATTATGCCTGTATAACCCGATTTGCAGGGTCGCTACTGAAAATGTCTGACATAGATGAAACAGGTGATGATATGAATTTAGAATCATATATGCTCCGCTTAGAGCAGCACTTGCCCAATATAGACCTTGCACCGATCGTTAAAGCATACCATTATGCTGAAAATGCACATCGAGGTCAATATCGTAAGTCTGGTGAACCATATTTTATCCATCCAATGGAAGTATCTATTATACTTGCAGAACTTGAGATGGATTCGACAACAATAATTTCAGGCCTTCTTCATGATGTTGTAGAAGATACATCATTTACACTTGAAGATATTGAAAGAGATTTTGGTCCTGAGGTATCATTGCTTGTTGATGGTGTAACTAAGTTAGGGCAGATTCATTATGAATCGAAACAAGAACAACAGGCCGAGAACTTAAGAAAAATGTTCTTAGCAATGGCACAAGATATTCGAGTTATTTTAATTAAATTGGCCGATCGTGTTCACAATATGAGAACACTGAAGTATATGGCTGACCATAAAAAGAAGGAAAAGGCAGAAGAATCATTAGAAATTTACGCGCCGATTGCACACCGTCTTGGTATTTCTAAGATGAAATGGGAGCTTGAAGATCTGTCACTGCTTTACTTAGACCCACAAGGTTACTACGACTTGGTTAGCAAAGTCGATAAGAAACGTGCTGACAGAGAAGCTATTATTAATTCAGTTATTGATGAACTGGAATCTTCACTTGGCGAGCTGAATATTGAACATGAAATTTATGGACGCCCGAAGAATTTTTATAGTATCTATAAAAAAATGAAACATCAGCAAAAAGAATTCGATGAAATATATGATCTAACAGCAATTCGAGTTCTTGTCGAGTCTATAAAAGACTGTTATGGTGCACTTGGGGTGGTACATACCAAATGGAAACCTATTCCGGGTCGTTTTAAAGACTATATTGCTATGCCTAAACAGAATATGTATCAGTCGCTTCATACCACGGTTATTGGTGAAGGTGGAGAGCCGTTCGAAATTCAAATAAGAACACTTGGAATGCACCGAGTTGCTGAGTATGGTATTGCGGCACACTGGAAATATAAAGAAGGTAAATCATCTTTCCAAGCAGCTGTTGCAGGTCAAATGGACGAAAAGTTAAATTGGTTGCGTCAAATGATGGAATGGCAACAGGATTTAGAGACACCAGAAGAGTTTGTACAGTCATTAAAAATTGATTTGTTTAATAATCAAGTTTATGTATTTACACCTAAAGGTCAGGTATATGAACTCCCAATAGGTTCTACACCAGTTGATTTTGCTTATAAAATTCACTCTGAGGTAGGTAATAAATGTATAGGCGCCAAGGTCAATAACAGAATTGTTCCGTTAAACTTCCAATTAAAGACAGGCCAAATCGTTGAAGTCTTAACTTCTAAGTCGTCAAACGGTCCGTCAAGAGACTGGCTGAAGTTTGTAAAATCAACACAGGCAAAAAATAAAATTAAACACTGGTTTAAAAAAGAACGTCGTGAAGAAAACATAACCAATGGGCGTGATATGCTTGAAAAAGAAATTCGAAGAAACGGATTTATTTGGAAAGATATTATGCGAACGGAATGGTTAGAACCACTTCTGAGAAGGCTTTCAATGAAAGACCTTGATGATCTATATGCAGCACTTGGATATGGTGGAATTCTATTAAGTCAGGTTATACCGAAACTTAGAGAGCAACATCGAAATGAGCAAAAGAAGAACGAACCTGATGTTGAGATTACTGAAATTGTCTCTAAGCCAAAAGTGCATGAGGAAAAAGCAAGACGAGAAAAGAGTACAGAAGGCGTAATTGTACGTGGTATAGACAATGTGCCAATACGGTTTGGGCGCTGTTGTAACCCCGTTCCTGGAGACAACATTATAGGTTATGTTACTAGAGGACGTGGCGTTACAATTCATAGAGCAGACTGTACTAACTTTGAAAAAACAGATGACTCTAAAAATAGATTTATTGAAGTTGAGTGGGATCAAGAGAAACCTACAACTTATGCAACAGAAGTACAGATTATTGCACCTGACAGAAAAGGACTCTTATCTGAAGTAACGCTTTTAATTTCAGATACATCGTTAATAGTTACAGGTGTTAATGCCAAGCTAACTAAAAACGAAATAGCTGTAATTAATTTAACTGTGGAAGTATCAAGTTCAGATGAGTTGAACAGGTTGATCAAGAAGATACAGTCAATGTCTGGCGTTATAGATGTCAAACGTATTACTTCATAATATGTATAAAATACAACCGCTCATTTTTTTAATGAGCGGTTGTGATATGTCACCATAAAACATAGGTTATGAATATAGAGGTAGTAAAACCTTAGTTAAAAAATAGAGATAAATTAGGGGGAAAACAAAATGAGAGCAGTGGTTCAAAGAGTTTCGCATTCAAGTGTAACAGTTGATGAAAATACAGTAGGTCAAATCGAAGCCGGACTAATGGTTTTACTTGGTGTAGAGCACGAAGACGGTAGTGACGATGTTAAGTATTTAGTCGATAAGATCGTAAATTTAAGAATATTTGAAGATGAAGAAGGTAAAATGAATAAATCACTCATTGATATTGGTGGGGATTTACTTGCGGTTTCACAATTTACACTCATGGGTGATTGTAGAAAAGGTAGAAGACCGAGCTTTTCAGGAGCTGCTAAACCAGATATGGCAAACAGCCTATATGAGGATTTCGTCAAATTAGCTAGAGATCGTGGTGTCAGAGTAGAGACAGGACAATTTCAAGCGCATATGAAAGTTGATATTTTAAATGATGGTCCAGTGACCATGTTAATAGATAGTAAAAAACTCTTTTAGTAATATTGTCTAAATATAAACCTTACATTTGGAGGAATTAAAATGATAATGATCAGATTGCCACTTGGCATATACGCAGCAAACTGTTACATCCTTGGATGTCCAGAAACTAAAAAAGCATGTGTAATTGACCCGGGTGGGGAACACAATAAAATTTTAGATGCATTAAAACTTCACGACTTATCTTTAGAAGTTATTGTCCTAACACACGGTCATATGGATCATATTGGTGGTTTGGCAGATTTAGCCGAAGCGACAGGTGCACAAATTGCTATCCACAAAGATGATCAAATGATGTTAGAAGATCCGAAAAGTAATTTATCCAGTGCTATGGGTGCTGGAGCCATTTCCATTAAAGCAGATAGACTTCTTAAGGATGGCGATAAAATTGATTTTGGCAAACTTAGACTAAAAGTGATTCACACGCCTGGTCATACACCTGGTGGCATCTGTCTAAAATCAGGTGAAAGCCTATTTACTGGTGACACACTATTCCTACGCTCAGTTGGTAGAACAGACTTGGCGGGTGGAGATCAAAATGCACTAACACAGTCTATTAAAAAGAAGCTGTATAAATTACCAGATGACACCCTTGTATATCCAGGCCATGGTCCTGAATCAAACATTGGATTTGAGAAGAAAAGTAACATGGTTATTAGAGAACGTTAAAATTTAAATGTTTACTCTATAACGAGTGAGTAAATGAAGGAGCTTGATCAATTGATCAAGCTCCTTTTGTATGAAACAGTTATGCTGATTTTTCGACGTTATGCGTGTCGTTGTTTTTCTTTTTTTTACTTAATAACCAAACACTTATCAGGGCAGTAAATGGTACTGTAAGTATGACACCTATACTGCCTGACAATCCCTGAATAATCTCTATCGAAATAAATGGCATATTGATCATTTGTCTAAACTCCATTTGATAGCCCCAAATGAGTAGAATAAGTGATAAGGACCCGCCTGCAAAAGCTAAAATCAATGTGTTGGCCATTGTCCCCATAATATCTCGACCAACAACAAGTCCAGACTTAAGTAAATCCTTTGATGATATATTAGGGTTGGTTACATACATTTCTTGAAGAGATGAAGCAATTGACATGGACACATCCATGACAGCGCCCAGAGAGGCTATTAATATAGAGGCAAACATGAGGCCCTGGATCTGAATTTGATAGTCCTGAGCTATATATATAAGCTGTTCACCCTTGTCCATATTCATACCTGAGATATTCACCAAGTTACTAAAAATAAAAGATAGCAAGCCGGCTGAAGTTATGCCGATTAATGTCCCTGCAATTGCTGAGCTTGTTTTGCGTTCAAAACCGCCAATGAGAATGAATGAGACAATTGCAATAATAGATGTTACCCCAATAGATGCAAGCATTGGATTCGCACCTCTGAATATGAGTGGAATCATTACGAATATTATCATGACACCTGTAAACAGAAGTGAAAGAGCAGCATGAAATCCTTTAACACCCCCAAAAATTAATAGCAAGGTGAAAAAAAGTCCAATGAGTATATAAAGGTAACTTTGTCTCTTATGATTGTAAACCCAAGCGTTAACCTCACCACTGTCTGTTTCTCTTAGACCAACAATAACGTTTAAGCCTTCAACAGCATGTACGTTATGCCCTCTGCTGAGTAGGTTAACAGACTCATACGTATTCCCAGTGTATTTTCCAGTTAGAACTTCTAGCTCAACCGTTTGTTTGCCGATCACCATTCCTGGTATTACGGTGTCTTCTTCAAGCGTCTCACTAACAATCTTTGTGATGGTTGCTTCTTCAAACAACTGTTTATAATACTTAGGCAAGTTCATCCCATTTTTAAGCATAGGGGACAGACTTACGATAAGAATCATGAGTATGATGGTGAAAGCAATAAACTGTTTATGTAGTTTTTCTTTGTTGTGAATCATATTTCCCTCCAAATTTTCCATTACTTCCATTATACATAATTAGAACGATTTTGGATATTGTCTAATTCTACAGAATCTATTTAACAATTTTTATGAAAAATTGTTCTGGATTACGTTGTTTTAGAGCTTTAATTGTGATAATTTCTATAATAGAGGTAAATATGTTCTTTATAGTATAATTCGGTGAAATGGGGAGGATTATCAATGAAATTAATGAGCAAGAAAGTCTGTTTGATGACTGTAGTCACTCTACTGGTTTCATCAGCGCTAGGTTTTGGATTTGCCGCTGAAGATTCAGTAAAGATTACTGTAATGCAAACATCGGATTTACACGGTCGTATTTATCCACATGATTACGCAACAGATTCATCAGATTCTGATGCGGGTCTAGCGAAGGTACAGACTTTGATCGAACTGGAAAGAGCTGAAAATGAAAACACTATTCTAATGGATTGTGGTGACACAGTACAAGATAATAGTGCTGAGCTTTTCAACGATTTACCTGTTCACCCAATGGTTCAAGCAATGAATGAAATGAACTATGACGTTTGGGCAATTGGTAACCACGAATTCAACTTTGAAAAATCTTTCCTAGAAAGAAACATCGCTGCATTCGAAGGTGCTGTACTATCTGCAAATACATACAATGAAGGTACTGATGAAAGATGGCTAGACGCTTACAAAATCTTTGAGTTTGATGGCGTTCGTGTTGCTGTTGTTGGTATGCTACCTCCAAATATCCCACTATGGGAAGCATCAGCACCAAGCCACTTTGCTGGTCTTGAGTTCACTGGAACTCTAGAAGAAACAGGCAAAGTTGTAAAAGAACTAGAAGGTAAGTATGACGTTCTTGTAGGCGCTTATCACCTAGGTCCAGATGGCGACCATGGTTTTGAAGGTGTTGAAGAAATCGCTCAAGCGTACCCAGAGTTTGACGTTATCTTTGCAGGTCACGCACACTCTAAATACACAAATGAAATTAATGGCGTTAAGATTATCGAGCCAGGTAAATACGGATGGGCTTTAGCTACTGCAGATATTGAAGTAGTAAAGAAGGGTGACGCATATGAAGTTGCTTCTGTAGAAGTAGAAAACATTGAGTCAAAGCCTGTGGATCCTGATCAAGAGATTCTTGATACATTTAATTTTGTACACAAGGAATCAGTTGAAGATGCCAACCTAATCGTTGGTGAAATTACAGCTGACTTTATCGCTAAGCCAGATTTTATCACTGGTGAAGACAAAATTGAAACTATGCCTACTGCACAGCTTGAAGATACAGCTGTAATCGATCTGATCAATGATGTGCAAATGTTCTACACAGAATCAGATGTTTCATCTGCAGCACTGTTCAACTTTGGATCTAACCTTAAAGAAGGCGATTTTAAGAAGAAAGATGTTGCATTCATTTACAAGTATCCAAACACACTTGTAGGTGTAAACATTACTGGTGAAAACCTAATGAAGTATATGGAATGGTCAGCAAACTACTACAACACTTATAACGCTGGTGATCTTACTGTTTCATTTAACCCTGAAGTTCGTGGCTACAACTACGATATGTTCTCTGGTCTTACATATAAAGTAGACATAACTGAGAAATCAGGTCAAAGAGTTAAAAATGTTATGATTGGCGGCAAGCCACTTGTTGCAGATAAAGTCTACAAGCTTGCAGTCAACAATTATAGATTTGGTACGCTAATGGGTCTTGATCTTGTAACAATGGATGACAAGTACTATGATTCTTACGAAACAATGCAAGATGCTGGTCGTATTCGTGATCTGATCATTAAATACACGGTTGAAGAGAAAAACGGAATTCTTGCACCAACAGTTGATAACAACTGGGAAATCACTGGTGTTGAGTTTAACGAAATGATGCAAAATAAAGTGTTTGATCTTGTAAGAAATGGTAAAGTTACGATTCCTACAAGTGAAGATGGACGTACTAAAAACGTTCAAGCACTAAATGCCAACGAACTGATTAAAGCAGGTCTACTTTCGATGAACACTTACACAGTTCGCTCAGGAGATATGTTATGGAAAATCGCTAAAACATATGATCTGAAGTGGCAAGATCTAGCAGGTATGAATAACTTGGATAATCCAAATATTCTGCTTCCTGGACAAGAAATCATCGTACCCGTACAATAATAATCAATAGGAATATTATTGTGCAAAACAGCTTACTTTATACTGTGACGAACAACTATAAGGCAACTGGACACTATAACAGTTTACCTCTAAACGAAAATGATGAATAGCTTTATTGATAAATGGTCCCAGCCTAGGTTGGGGCCATTTTAGTGTTTAAGGAAAACTTGTATATAAGTCGGGTGATCCCTATTAAAGTAGTACACAAAATTGTGGCACTATGTTAGACTGTAAAGCGATACAGTATAAGTTGAAGTGACTAAATTGAACTGACTAAATTAAAATAAGAGGTGACACATGTTATATGTAACTTTGCAGGGTCAAGATATGAAATATGATCTTGAGAATTTGCTTTATACATTTTATAAAAAAGAAGAGATTGTTTTTATAGATGAAAACCAAGAAGAAGATATTAATATAGAAGAAGATAAAATTGACGTACTTTCAGTTGTGCTCGATACAAGAAACGAGGACTGGGTTTATAATGTTGCCAGTGCTTACCAAGCGGATCCTTCTGAGGAAATGCCTTGGAACATGAAATCAGGTGAAGTTATTCACTCCAGTGATTCCCATGCAATGCTTAAAAAGTGTAAACAGGAGATCAAGCTTGCAATCTATGATCTTCTTAGCTTGAATAAGAAGTCAACCAGCCCATGGGGGATACTTGTGGGTGTCAGACCTGTTAAGCTGGTTCATGAACTTCTTGACTCAGGTTTGTCAGAAGAACTTGTTGGACTCAAGTTAAGAGATGATTACAGAATATCTGATGAAAAGATAGAACTGGCTCTGCAAATTGCAGAGGTTGAAAGACCTTATTTAGTTAATGCTGCAACAGATCCAATCAGTCTATATGTGTGTATTCCATTTTGTCCAACAAAATGCCTTTATTGTTCGTTCCCATCTAATTCTATGGGTCAAAAAGGTAAACTTATAGAACCTTACCTAGATGCTCTGATTAAAGAAATCAAAGAAGTCTCTGCTATGATAAAAGAAAATGGTAAGACCGTGGATTGTGTTTATATTGGCGGTGGAACACCAACGTCCTTAAATGAACAACAATTGGATAGATTATTGTGCGCTTTACACACAAACATAGGTACGGATAATCTTGTGGAATATACAGTTGAAGCAGGGCGTCCAGACTCTATTACTGAGGCAAAATTATTGCTTATGAAGGCCCATAACGTTGACCGTATATGCATTAATCCTCAAACAATGAATGATACCACTCTAAAAGTAATTGGTAGAGACCATGCCAGTGAAGAAATTGAGACAGTCTACAAAATGGCTAAAGGTATCGGATTTAAGACCATTAACATGGACTTGATTGTAGGTCTACCAGGGGAAAACGTAAACTCTGTCGTAGAAACCATGTCAAAGATTTCAGAACTGAAACCAGAGAATGTTACACTGCATACACTGGCTATTAAAAGGTCTTCAAGACTAAACGAGCAATTTGAAAATTACAAAATGACTGAAGAAGAAACCGTTGAAAATATGATGGAAATTGCAAATGCCAGCCTATATGGTATGGATATGCACCCATACTATATGTACAGACAAAAAAAGATTCTTGCGAACCTTGAAAACATAGGATTCTGTCAAGAAGGACACGAGTCTATATATAATATTCGTATCATGGAAGAGCGTCATCCAATCATTGCTGTTGGAGCGGGTGCGACTTCGAAAATGGTCTACCTTAGTGAAAATAGATTCCAGCCTGTTTCCAATTCAAAAGGTGTTGAAGATTATATTTCAAGAGTAGATGAAATGATAGAGAAGAAACGCCCATATTTGATTGGTGAAAAGGCAATGAAATAGTTGAAAAATACGCAGTGGTGGTTGACAGTACTTGTACCTTGTTTTATAATATTTACAATTGAATACAGATGCTCGAGGATAAGTAATACCAAAGAAATCAATAGCGAATTGGGGACGGTGTAAGCCCAAGATGAGGCGTGGTATGAAAGACAACTCGTTATAAATGCAGTCTGTGTGTTAAGTGGGTTCTTAGAACCAACTAGGGTGGCACCGCGGGTGATAGATTCCCGTCCCTATATCGTTATAGGGACGGGTATATTTTTTTAGTGGTAAAATTGGCGTTATACTGCGTTGCTGCATGTTTATTGATCCGAGTCACGTACCTACGTACGCTCCTCAACCAATAAACACTTGCGCCTTGTCTAACACAAATTTTCCTCACTAAAAACTTTTTATTGGATAATTTTGTCTTATACGTCGTTGCTGCAACTTAAGTTAACAAGTCACGTGCGAAAGCACGCTCCTCATTACCTTAAGTCTTGCGCCTAGTCTAAAAGAAAATTATCTCAATAAAACTGTTTTGAAAATTTTCCGTTATACTGCGTTGCAATGTTCAAATGAATTGAATCACCTAGTTAAAATGTATAACACCTAGTACGCCCAAATTGGGTAAGCTAGAATTAATATTAATAATCTAATGATAAGGAGGCGTATGAAGATGAAAAAACCAAGAGGTACACAAGATATTCTGCCGTCGGAGGTGTATAAGTGGCATTATGTTGAAGACACTTTCCGTGATGTATGTAGAAGATTCGGCTACCAAGAAATTCGCACGCCATTATTTGAGTATACAAATCTATTTAAACGTGGTGTAGGTGAAACGACGGATGTCGTGAGTAAAGAAATGTACACTGTGTTTAATTCAAGAGAATACACAAATTATATTGCGAAAAGAGAGCTTATGGATGCTCCGCCACTTGATGTCATGCGAGATTTTATGAATGACAAAAATGGATTAACTCTAAAGCCAGAAGGAACAGCACCGGTTGCTAGAGCATTTGTTGAAAACAAAATGTTTGCTGACTCACAGCCAACAAAACTATCATACATTACAGCGTGTTCGCGTCACGAACGTCCACAAGCAGGACGTCTAAGACAATTCCACCAATTTGGTGTGGAAATATTCAGTGCTTATGGAGCGTCTGCGGATGCTGAAACAATTTCGGTTGCAGATACTTTCATGAGACAACTTGGACTGACAAACATTGAGCTAAACATCAACAGTGTTGGATGTCCAGAGTGTCGTCCTCAGTACCACGTAATCCTAAAAGAGTTTCTAGCCAGTAAGCTGGATAACCTATGCGAAACATGTAATGACAGATATGAAAAGAATCCACTTAGAATTTTAGATTGTAAAAATGAGTCTTGCCAAGCTGAACTTGTTGAGGCACCTGTTATGTTAGACCACCTGTGTGAAGATTGTGAAGACCACTTTGCAAATCTTAAAACATACCTTGGTGCTATGGGGGTAGAGTTTGTTATCGACCCTAAAATTGTGCGTGGTTTAGATTACTACACTAAAACTGCATTTGAGTTCATCTCTGGTGAAATTGGTGCTCAAAGTACTGTTTGTGGTGGTGGTCGTTACAACAAATTGGTTGCTGAAATTGGTGGACCTGAAACACCAGGTGTTGGATTTGGTATGGGGATTGAACGACTCATTATGACCCTAGAAGCCAATGGCATTGTTATTCCAAAACCAAGCACAACAGAAATTTTCATCGTATCGATGGGTGAAGATGCTGTCGTACCTGCAATTGGATTAACTCAGAAGTTACGTCTGAAAGGTATTGCAGTGGACACGGACCACATGGAACGTAAAATGAAAGCTCAAATGAAATATGCCAATAAGATTGATGCAACATATACAGTTGTACTTGGTTCCAATGAAGTAGAGAGTGGACAAGCGCAGTTAAAGCATATGGCAACAGGTGAGCAAACTGCGATTAACCTTTCTGAGATTGACGAAATCGTTAAAATCATTAAAGGATAAGATTATATAACAGAAATAGAATTGAATGCTTAAGTTTGAGGAGAGTGTATTATGGCAGAATTACTGCAAGGAACATCAAGAACCCATTACTGTGGTCATCTTCGTGAAGAGCATATAGGACAAACAGTAACACTAATGGGTTGGGTACAAAAGAAAAGAAATCTAGGCGCACTCGTATTTGTTGATCTACGTGACCGTGAAGGTGTAGCGCAAATCATGTTTGACCCTGACCTATCTAAAGAAGCATTTGAAAAAGCCGAAAAAACACGTGGTGAGTTTATAATTGCTGTAACAGGTGAAGTTCACAAACGTGAAAGTGTAAACAATAACATTCCTACGGGATCTGTTGAAATATTTGCTAAGGAAGTAAAAATCCTTTCTGAAGCAGATGTTCCACCAATCCATATTAATGATACAGACAAGGCAAACGAGCAGCTTAGACTTAAGTATCGTTACCTTGATCTACGTAAGCCTAAGATGCAAAAGCGTCTACGTTTCCGTTACCAAGTATCTAAGATCATTCGTGATTTCCTAGATGAAGAAGGGTTTATCGATCTGGAAACTCCAGTTCTAACAAAACCTACACCAGAAGGCGCGCGTGATTATTTAGTTCCTTCTCGTGTTCAGCAAGGAAAATTCTTTGCTCTGCCACAATCTCCACAGCTATTTAAGCAGCTGTTTATGGTTTCTGGTTTTGATAAGTACTTCCAAATCGTGAAGTGTTTCCGTGATGAAGATTTACGTGCAGACCGTCAGCCAGAATTTACTCAAGTCGATATTGAAATGTCTTTTGTTGAAGAAGAAAATGTTCTTGAAATGAACGAACGTCTGATCAAACGTGTATTCAAAGACGCTCTAGATGTAGATGTTCAACTTCCAATTCAGCGTATGCCATACAAAGAAGCTATGGAGAGATTTGGTTCAGATAAGCCTGACACACGTTTTGGTTTTGAACTGAAGTCTTTAAATGATGTTCTAAAAAATGCAGAGTTCCAAGTATTTAGCGGTACAATTGCTGATGGTGGTATGGTTAAAGCCATCAATGCGAATGGTAAAGCGGGCGATGTATCTAAAAAGAAAATTAAGAACCTTGAAAAGTTTGTTAAAACATATGGTGCTAAAGGTCTTGCATGGATTAAACTTACTGAAGAAGGCATTGAGTCTCCGATCGCTAAGTTCCTATCTGAAGATGAGCTAAACGGCATTGTTGAAACAATGGAAGCAAAAACTGGGGACATGATTTTCATCGTTGCTGATAAAGCACGTGTTGTTTATGATTCGCTTGGTGCGCTACGTTGTGAACTTGCTAAGCAGTTCGAAATGTTAGATGACAAGCAGTACAACCTTCTGTGGGTAACAGAGTTCCCTCTATTCGAGTACGATGAAGATGAAGGACGTTACTACGCAATGCACCACCCATTCACATCTCCAATGGACGAAGACCTTGATAAGGTAGAGTCTGATCCGGGTAATGCACGTGCAAAAGCTTATGACATTATTCTTAATGGTGTTGAGCTTGGTGGTGGATCAATTCGTATTCATGACGCTGATCTTCAAAAGAAGATGTTTAAAGCACTTGGTCTTTCAGAAGAAGAAACAAACGAAAAGTTTGGTTTCCTTCTTGAAGCATTCAAGTATGGCACACCGCCTCATGGTGGCGTAGCATTTGGTCTTGACCGTTTTGTAATGTTACTTATTGGTGCTGAAAACATTAGAGAAGTTATTGCATTCCCTAAAACTCAAGACGCGAAATGTTTACTTACAGATGCCCCTTCAACAGCTGATGAGAGTCAACTTGTTGAACTAGGTATTGAACTAAGGACGCCAGAAAATGAATAGAAATGGCGTTGTCACTGATATAAAAGGCGATCGTGCCGTGGTTCAACTTCTTAAGCATACAGCTTGTGGAGACTGCGGGGCATGTCATCTTGGAGACGACAACAAACACATTAAGATTGAATGTGCAAATGACCCAGGTGCAAAAGTAGGAGAGTTTGTAGAAATTGACTTAGAAACTCCGAACGTACTGGGGGCAGCATTTATTATGTATATGATTCCTTTAGCAGCACTTCTAGTGGGTGTTGTTGCAGGAACTATGATTTATGGAATTTTAGTTGGAGATGCTTTTAAGGAGATTGTTGGGTCTTTAGTCGGATTAATAATGATGACGGCCTCGTACTTTGTGATCAAAGGTAAAGAGGAAAAGTTCTCAGACAGTCAAAAGTATTTGTCAAGAATTACTAAAGTTGACCGTAATCAGTTGCAGACTTTACAAACGAACAGTACAATAGAATAACAATATAAATTAATTGGACCTGCTAATTTAGCAGGTCCAATTAAATATAATTTGTAAATATGCGAATAATTATTAAAAAAATTACAAAAACATTCGCAAACATCATATTGAATGTGTATAATGGTAGGATAACTTGAGACATTCGAGTCGTCTTTTAGTGAGAAAGGGAGGAAAACCAATGATTTGTAAAGAATTACAGATGAGCGATCCAGAAGTATTTGAAGCAATAGAAAACGAAGCTGTTAGACAGAAAAATGGAATTGAATTAATTGCATCAGAGAACTCAGTATCAAAAGCTGTTATGCAAGCAATGGGCAGTGTTATGACTAATAAATACGCTGAAGGTTACCCCGCGAAACGTTACTACGGTGGCTGTGAGTTTGTTGATGTTGCTGAAAATTTAGCAATAGATAGACTGAAAGCCCTGTTTGAAGCAGAACATGCAAACGTTCAACCTCACTCTGGAGCAAATGCAAACTTAGCAGTATACTTTGCGCTTCTAAACCATGGAGATACAGTTCTAGGTATGGATCTAAGCCATGGCGGTCACTTGACACATGGTTCACACGTAAACATCTCTGGTGTTTATTTTAACTTTGTACCTTATGGAGTTAGTAAAGAAACTGAAACAATTGATTATGATGAATTACATAGAATTGCACTTGAAGCAAAGCCGAAAATGATTGTTTCTGGGGCATCTGCTTATCCTAGAAAAATTGATTTTAAGAGAATTCGAGAAATCTGTGATGAAGTCGGTGCACTAATGATGGTAGATATGGCACACATCGCTGGTCTTGTTGCTGCGGATCTTCATGAGAACCCATGTAAGTATGCAGATGTTGTTACATCTACAACACACAAGACTTTACGTGGCCCTCGTGGTGGTATTATCCTTTGTAAAAAGGAGTATGCTAAAAAGATAGATAAAGCGATCTTCCCAGGTATTCAAGGTGGACCACTGATGCACGTAATTGCTGCTAAAGCTGTGTCATTCAAAGAAGCTTTGTCTGATGATTTCAAAGACTACCAGAAAAAAATCATTGCAAACTGCGATGAAATGGCGAAGGCAATGGTAGCTAGAGACTTCAAGCTGGTTTCAGGTGGAACGGATAATCACTTATTCTTAGTTGATTTAAGAAATAAGGGATTAACGGGTAAAAAAGCTGAAGCAATGTTAGGTGAAGTTGGAATTACAGTAAACAAAAACACGGTTCCTTTTGAAACAGAAAGTCCGTTTGTAACAAGTGGTGTACGTATTGGTACAGCTGCAGTTACAACTAGAAGTATGGGCTCAGAAGAAATGATCGAAATTGCAAATATTATTGCAGATACAATAGAAGAAAAAGCTTCGATTGATAGCCTTAAAGAACGTGTACAAAAGCTATGTGACGCATACCCATTGTATGAATGTGATATGCTTTAGTCCAAATTAATTTGAAGTAAACATGAAGGGAGTGTTGCAGAATGACTTTCTAACGAAAGTCATCAGCAACACTTCTTTTCTTGTTTTTTTGCATGAATATGTGAGATTTCATTGATAAACTCAATTTACTCATATTCACAATCTAATTTTAGACATCACAAATAGAGGGTTTGACCCCTCATGCAT